>ERZ1031020.260-NODE-260-length-25637-cov-8.654171_pt1 | contig 25637 bp, 20 predicted proteins | sample MGYA00517109_ERZ1031020 | MGnify/ENA primary metagenome ERZ1031020 (study PRJEB33719, sample SAMN04261270) | wastewater metagenome | biome: rural village; feature: human; material: feces | host: Homo sapiens | place: El Salvador | collected 2013-01-07 ... | reverse complement strand
ACAATCCGATATTTTTGACAGGACTCCGTGGCTTACCAGCTACGTACGTGCCCTAGTGACGTGCTCTCCCACCTAACGCCTGTCGGCGTTTGAGGTTGGGAGCTTCCTGTTCAAGGAGCCTGATGGTTCCAGTATCGGCAGGCTATCCCCGTGCGCCCCACGGTTCAAAAATTGTCGGCTCTATCGCCGGTCGAGGAAGATGCGTAGCCCCTCGTCGCGTATGTTTGTCGCGGCGTTCTCGTCGCGTTCATGGTATGTTCCGCATTCGGGGCAGACCCATTCGCGGACGTTCAGGTTTTTGGTATCGGTGTTCCGGTATCCGCATTCGGAGCAGAGTTGGCTGGATGGATACCATTTGCCGACCTTCACCATGTGTTTGCCTTGTGCCGCCAGCTTGTAGGCGAGCATGTCGCGGAGTATGCCGAATCCATTGTCCATGGTGCTTTTGCCCAGTTTCAGTGACATGCTTATGCCCCGCATGTTCAGGTCTTCGACGCATACGGTGTCGTATCTTGCGGCCAGACGGTTGGCCGTCTTATGCAGATAGTCCTTGCGTTGGTTGCGGATATGCTCATGGATGCGTGCGACGCGTTGCTTCTGCCATGTCCAATTGTTCGACCCTTCAACCATTCTGGAGAGCCTGCGTTGCTCTTTGGCGAGGCGCTGTTCGGCCTTGCGGTAAAAGCGCGGGTAGTCCCCATGCTCACCGTCGCTGGATACGAACAGTTCATGTGACGAGTAGTCCACTCCTACGGCATTCACGGGCGTCACTGGTTCGGGTGCTTGTGTCTCGTACTCGAACAGGACGCTGGCCGTGTACCGTCCGCTTGACGTATGCTCCACCGTGACATGCTTGATTTTCCAGTCGGCGGGTATGGTCTTATGCTGGCGGATTCGAACGTCCCCGATTTTGGGGAGTCTGAGCCGGGTTCCTCCTTTCTCGAAACGGATGTTGTTTCTTATGTAGTTGGTCGTGTACGTTCTCCGGGAGCGGTGCTTCGACTTGTATTTCGGGAAACCGGCCTTCGGGTTTTCAAAGAAGTTCCGGTACGCCTTTTCCAGATTCAACTGCGCGTTGCACAGCGCCATCGAATCCACTTCACGGAGGAATGGGTAGTCGTCCTTGTACAGTCTCGGCGTTGGACGGCAGCTACCCCATGTGGTCTGATAGTGGGCGATTCTGGTTTCCAGCATGAGGTTGTACACGAGCCGGGCGCAGCCTATCGTCCGGTCGATTTGCTGACATTGGACGACGGTCGGATACATTCTGAAAACGACGGCCCTGCATTCCTTTATCTTCATGCTCCCGGTCATTTCTCACCTTGGCTTTCGATGTAGCGGCGAATGACATCTATCGGAGCGCCGCCCGATGTGAGCAGGCAGAAACTACGGCTCCAGAAGTATTCCTTCCAGAGTTTCCGCCTGATTTGCGGGTACTCCTGTTTGAGCAGTCGGCTGGACGCGCTCTTGTATGCGTTGATGAATTTGCTCAGCTCGGTTTTCGGCTGCGCCCGGAACAGTACATGAATGTGGTCGATGTCGTGGTTCCATTCCTCGACCGTTATCCCGTATTTGGGCGCGATGTATTCGAAGATTTCACGCGCACGGTCGGATATTACGTCGTCGAACACTTTCCGACGGTATTTCACGACGAGAACGAGGTGATAATACATGAGGAACACTGAATGATGATTCGATTCCAATTTCACTGTTTTCACCTCGCTTTTGTGCATGTACGACTGATTGTGATTCTACCACAGCAATCCACGCTGATTCCTCCCCCGCCTACTCTCTCGCTAAGAGGCGGGGGAATCCTCAGCAACGCCGTTGAAGGCGCCGCTACCTGTTAATCCGCCTGTTTGCAACCAGGCGGATAGTGGTGGCGGGAGGACTCGAACCTCCGGTGTTTCCTTGTCGCAGATTTACAGTCTGCTGCCGTCGCCGCTGGGCCACGCCACCGGTGCATCGCTTCTGCCCGTCACGGTGCGATGCGTACCGTGCCTGATTCATCTGTCCCCGCAGACCGTGAGTCTGCACAAGCTCATGGGAGATGGATCAGGGTCGTGGAGCTGCCGAGAATCGAACTCGGGTCTGGCCTGCTGTCAGCCTTTGCTTGCTGTCACGTGCGTAGGTTTATCCCCACTTGCGTGGGGGAAGATCATCCGTGGACGGGTGCGTTCGGCGAACCCGCACGGCTTGTAGACGATGTTCATGTACTGGTCGGGCGAATCCATCGTCCGACTGTCCGACCAGTCCGATTCAAAGTTTTCCGGCTTTGACCCGTTAATCGGCAATGGGATCAAAGTCGGGTTTCACGCTACGAGGGTGAAACGGGAAGAAAAAACGGTGTTGGCGTCTATTCTTGTGGCAAGGTTGATGACGGTTGTCCTTGCCGGCCTCCGGCACGTAGCAAATGGTTTCCGGCAGGCTATCGAAAGCCTGTCAGCCCCATTGACTTCCTCCCGGTGCTTTAGCACCGGGATTCCCAGCGCGGAACGCGCAAGCGTTCCGCCTGTAGGGTTCGCACTTCCCTGACGGCTGCTGCGCTTGGCCGAAGCCAAGAGCAGTCTTATACCGTCTCCATGCGCGTTTAACGACTCGGCAAGCCCTGCCGCGTCGAGAATGTTCAGGGCCGCATTGTAGTCGCGGTACATCCGAAACCAGAACCGGCCGAACTGAACAGGTGATATGGGTTGAACGGCGTGAACTTCAGCCGTTCAGCCCATGTCTTTACTGCTGCCACCTTGCAAGGGTGGCGTATGATCCAAGGTCTTGTCCTCACGCCCATGCGGGCTAGAGTTGCCTTGGACAAGAATGTTTTTGGTGTCTCTCTTCGGTTTTCAAGCGTCCGCATCACGTGCGTGGTGTAGTGGTTGGCTTCCTACGCAGGATGCTTCGCGACTGCCCCGGTCTTGCTCCGGGATGATCCGCTTTTGTCGGATTGCAGTCTTGAGAGAAGTCGAAGAAATGATCCGATTTGATGGATCCTTGAACCTCTTTCATTTCTATGTGGACACATTCAGTATAACAAGTATTTTAATGCTGTCAAAAAGAGAAACCCTATAAACAAGCCAAAATGTTGAAATATCAACGGTTAATAACAACAAAATATGTTTAATATACGGCGTGTCGCACCGGAAAACCCCGGACAAGCACCACCAAAAATCGTTTTCCGTATTCCACTAACTGCCGGTACCATAGAACCATGACCAACAACAGTCCGGACAACACGAAACCAGCTACCCATTCAACCGACCTCGTGCTCGACCGGGTAGCCACGATCTCAGACATCGAAAACCGTTTGCCGGACAGTAAGGAAATCTGGTACGGGCACAGCATCCTCACCAGCACCCTTTTCCCCGCCACTCCCCCGGCGGAAGGCACCGACTTCGTCAGCAAAGACAACAGTACCGTCGAATACATCCTCGAAGCCGGTATCGATAGCCTCACCAGGTCAAGGGACTTCCCCTACGGGAAATATCCCCGACTATTGATGGCGTGGATGGCAAAGCAGATTCGCTCTGCGGGAACGAGGAAAACCCCGACCGTTGACCCGTCGCAGCACACCATCACGATTCCCAGCATGTACCAGTTGTCCGAAGAGCTCGGCATACCCCGTGGAGGACAGTCATCGAAACGTTTGCAGGAACAGTTGCGCCGTCTCCTGTACTGTCATATCAGCATCAGGCAGAAAACCGGGTTTGCGGGCAACCGGGATCGGTTCGACTCCGTGAACATGCAGATGGTGAAGGCCGTCAGCTTCCTGAACGACAACAATAATCAGGATTTCAGCGGCGCCAAGTTTATTCTCACCGATGAAGTGTGGGACAGGCTCGCCCAGGAGTCGGCACCATTCGACACCCGTGCCACCAACTACCTGCTGTCCGGCAAATCCGTTCTCCCCTACGACGTGTACGTGTGGCTGACCGGAACATTCCGCAACCTGCGTCACGACCTCACATTGGATTGGGATTGGCTGCACGGACGTTTCGGCGACAGCATCAAGGAACGCCGCGTGTTCAAAGCCAAGTTCCGTGAAGCATTGAAGAAAATCCACGACGTATATCCCGCCGCGAACGTGGAAACCACCCGGGACGGCATCATCCTGCACCCGTCGCCAACGTCCGTCCCACCCAAGGCGGAACGGCGTGCTTTGGACGAGGGACGGGGCGATTGGCAGCGATAGGCCACCAATCGTCCCACCCTATTCACTGATGCAGATCAGTGCTTAATGCAGTCGGTTTTGAAGCTGATGGCATATCGCTGTATCGACACGTGGCCTATCGGTGCAGTTTCCCAATTTTTTTGAAGTTGATTCGTGGATTTCGTCCCACACGTAGTGGCCTATCGGTGCAGTTTGGTTGTATATGGGAGCTTTTCGGCTTCGAGAACGGGCTGACGTTCTATCTTTTTCTGAGGTAGTGGCCTATCGGTGCAGAACCCGTTGCATCGGATAGTGGCATATCGGTGTAATCCCGCCGATTCGTTGATGGCCTATCGATGCTGTTTTCTTGTCTCTGTTGATGGCCTATCGATGCAAAAACCTTTCTTCCGCAGTATTACTGCGTTGCTTATCCGACGGTTCCATGCCTTGTATACTGCCACTATCCGGCACTTTTCGCGGATAGTGGCCTATCGGTGCATCCAATGATGGACTATCGGTGCAATCGCCTTTGACGATGGTCTTGCAACGTGGAGTATCCATGCAATGATAGTGGACTATCGCTGCTGTTTTAGTGACCTATCAGTGTCGTTTCCGTGGAATATCACTGCCGAACCCGTGGACTATCGGTGTAACGAACCTGCTCAAACCGCTTCTCCTATAAGGGCTGACGGGCAGTGCTTATAGTCATACTACATACTGGACATACTCTTTTATAGCAGGAAGATCGAGAACGAACGATAGTGGCCTATCGGTGAATACATTTACGCTGATAGGCCACTACCTTGATCCCGGTGTTCCGTTCGAAACATACGGTTCTCGTGTTTCTGGGATCCCACCGGACAAAGGAAAACCTTGGACGAGGCCGTGGCCTATCGCTGTATTTTTTTTGTGGATTGCCGCTCCTCTTCTACGACGATCCGCCTGTTTTTTTGAGTGTTGGCTAATCGGTTTGTTTATTGGCTTCTTCGACCATGTGAATGCGTTCTCCGATCCATCGCATGACCGGTACGGCCATGCTGTTGCCTAAAGCCTTGTACCGGGCGCCGTCTGGCGCGTGCTCCTTGTTGCGGTATGGGATATCGGTGTAATCGTCAGGGAATCCTTGCAAGCGTTCGCATTCTCGTGGGGTCAGCCGGCGGACGGTGAGACCTCCCTCCTCATTGTCGCCTGTTATCAGCGTTCGGGTGTTATGAGTGGACAATGTGACGCTCATATCGTGCTGAATCAGCGCGCCTTTCCCGCCACCGGGTTTCCCACCGCGAATCTGCAACGTGACCGGTTTCATTTCCTCGGACTCATCGACTGGGTATATGAGCGGCGGATCCTTCTTAGCGTGCGAGGTCAACGTGGGAGCGAGATTTTCGCCTTCCATCGCGTTCGTCTGTCCGTCGGCCCGGCAGATGTACGTCTGCTGTTTGATGCCAGGCTGCGCGGCCAATGCGCCTGCGACTTCCAGTTCACGAACCTCGTCACGCTGATTTGAAGCGAATGCTACAACCGGATTATGGTCGGTTTTTAACGTAGGGCTTATTTCACTTATCCCTAGACTCCGGGCCTTCGCACCTTGGTTATACAGGAACGCGAGCGGCTGCACCTGCACCAATGGGACTTGGTTGCCTCCGGTTCCGGCCCGTGCGGTCAATGTCTGGCTGACATCATCATGCGCGTACCGAAGTCTGGCGTCGGTCGGATTGAAATCCAATGCAGCCACTGCGGTGCTGTTCGTCCGATCCAACGTGTTCATCACATCGTCCTGTTTGACGAGTTTCCCGTTGCTGCCGGTTTGCGCCGTCTGGCAAAGGAATACTTTATCCCGTTCGTCAACGACGACGTTCGCTCCACGGTCAACGCAGGGGGAACTATCGTATCGTGCGGTGAGAGTACCGGCAATATCATCACCGAACTGGGTGAAAACGCTTTCCTGATTTTGCCCTGACTTTTCTCTCGTGGACAACGTCGGATACACGCCGGAAGTCGGATAAACCCTCCGACTCTGGGTTTCACCGGGAGTCAAGCGGCCAGAATCATGATCTGCTTCTCCAACGCATCCCTGAGCCTCTTCGGCAAGGGCTTGCCTCTTCTGTCGGCTCGACTGATGATCCCACGACATGCTTTCGCGCTCAAAAAGTACTTCCGCGCAACGCATGGTTCCAAGACTTCCAACAAGGAACACACGTTCGCGTCTTTGGGCCACACCGAAAAACTGCGCATCCAATACTCGCCATGCCAGACCATACCCGAGCGCATCCATCTCTGACAGGAGCTGGCGATAAGCCTCCCCCCGCTCGCTTGTGAACGCTCCTGGGACGTTCTCCCAGACAAACCAACGTGGACGGAGTTCACGTACCGCTCGAATGTACTCGAACATGAGTCCGGAAGCTCCCGCGAGTCCTTCACGCTTTCCTGCGACGCTGAAGGACTGGCAGTTGTGAACGGCAATTCCGGCTGCCACATAGCTGTGGTCATCTTCAACCTCCAAGTTGTATACGAGGACATTGGAACGTCCGACAGTTTTCTCATTCACACGACCCCAATATCCGTCATCATCGAAGTCATCTGGATCAATAGGGGAAGTGTTGAACTTTATCCGGTAGGTTCCCGTGCTGTGAATCGATGGATTCTCTTCATAGAGAATGCTTGAACGGTAGCCTGCTCCTGCGGCGAGAATTTTCATTCCAACAAGGAGTTGCATTCCTGAGCATGGTTGAGCGTAACGGACTGAATCCATTCGTTGGAAGTAACCTTCCAATAGGGAGATTCGCAGGTTTTCGGACAGTCCATATACCCATGAGGGGATATGTTTCTCTTTTCCTCCGAATTGCTTCATCACCCAACGATTGATGCTTTGACTATCAAACCGGAAGGCAGGCAAGGAACTTGATTGTCCCAAACTAAGCCAAGTACCGATTAATCGAAGGAACGGCTCCGTCAACGATACTCCATCAGGAAGCGCGGGGACGGGCAGTGGTTCTGTAGCGGCGTTCATATTCAGCCATTGTCGGCCAACCATGTCAGTCGCGGGAATCCACTCCTGCTTATATTCATAGCCATATCCGCTTTCACGATGCACTCTGGTTCTCGCATAGAAAGGATGGTTCGGGGTGCATTCCAAAGAGGAGACACCGTTTCCCCTTAGAACGATCGTGTCAGCGATTTTGGAACCGGTGGCCGTGACGCGACGCCATCGGTTCCGATGGGTGAGCACCATGTCTCCGACTTTGATTTCCTCGATGGGTTTCAAGTGCTCCGAAGTCAATATGAGGGTGCCTGCGGGGAAACACGGTGAACCGCCTACAACCAGATCGGCTTGCCCTTTATATGGGTTCCAGTCGATTTTCGTAATATCCCCGAGATTCGGGATATCCGGGTAATGATGCTGCAATACGGTTGACGGGAATGGGTCGATTTCACTGAAGGCCAGCGGTTCCCACCCCAATGGCTGCCATGCGACGGTGGCGGCTTCGATGCCGCTGAAGATGCTGATGTATTTCATTGGTGCAGTAGTTTTGCGAGTTGGATTTCGGCGATGGCGGCGTTAATGTATCCGCGTGTGTGGAAGTGTTTCGGGTTGAGGCAGCCGATTGACCATGTGGTTTGTCCGGTGGCGTTGTCCACGTGGCGTCGTGCTTCCATCGGTTGCCCGCAGTTGGGGCAGAACCAGTTGTTTTTCATTGGTTGTTCTTTCTGTCGGAATCTGAGTGCGATGCTGCTTGGCATAGGGCTGCGGTGAAGAAGCCAAGGGTGAAGCCCGTAAAGAGGCAGATGATGGCAATTAGCATGAGGTCTCCTGTTTCGTCAGATGGTTTTTGCGATGAGGCTGATCGAGACGATCAGCAAAACCCATAGGATCGCGATGCCGACCGTCCAACGGTTGAGGTTCTTCTCCGCGACCCCGGATGTGCCCGCGTTTGCGGTCAAGCCGCCGCCGAACATGTCGGACAATCCCCCGCCCTTGCCTTTGTGCAGAAGAATCAGCAGGGATAGCAGGACGCTCAGGACGGCGACGATGGTTTTCAAAACGATGATGAGAACGGCCATAGGGTTCCTTCGGAATAGAAGACGGCGATGAAGACGATCAGGGCTGTCAGGTATGCGACAGCCCAATGACGATAGGTGCTGCGATGCTGTGGATTATCCGTCCATACGCTCATGAGAAGAAACGTGAGCAGGGCGATACCCATCCATAGCAGCATGGCAAGGGTCACGGGATGTGTTACCGTCACCCGAACACCATGAGAGTGAGTTTGCCGAGCCCGAAATCCATGCCCGTGACCAATATCATGAGCAGGATGACGAACACGAATGCGGCAATACTCCAGGCCAACCATTCGCGGGCGGTTGGAGTCACCGTCTTACGGGTTTCATCGATTACCTGCCGAACATAGCGTCCGATGGTCAGGAAAGGATTACGGGACTGCTTGAGGGATGTTTTTTCAGTCAATGATCAGCTCCTTGGTCAGGAGCATGAGACCCAATGATCCGGCAATGACGCACAGGAACGTCAGGATGACGCACAGATAATATGCGATGTCCCAACAGCGGGCTTCCTTGATTCGGTCCAGAGAAGCGGCGTTCTTCGCGCCTTGCCCGAACAGCATGCCGACATGGAGGATAAGCCATGAACTGGCATATCCTCCGGTCATAACCATTACGTATTGGAGGATCAAGATTCTCACGTTCCGGGAATGGTCTTATTGGGCGTCAACAGGGGTCGCGGGTGCTGATGCGGTGTTCTTCGCACGGATTTGAGCGAAGGCGATGGTCCTATCGTCTTCAAGATCTGCCTCGTTCGGATTAGTGGCCTGGCCGGCGATGACCGGTGTTGGCGCATCCTTCGGAGCTGACTGGACTGTAGTGGCGTTAGGCTTGCGTCCGGACTGGTAGGCGTTGTCAAGCACTTTGCTTGCCTCCTCAAGACGGCCGAGAATCGCACGAACCCTTGCATCGGCCTGCTCCGCGATGTTTTGCCGTCCAGTGGCATACGAGTCGGCTTCCTTACGCAACTGTGCGGCGGACTGCTGCGCGGATTCGATGATCTGCTTCGACTTCGCTTGGGATTCCTTCACGTTCTTTTCGGCGACCTGCCGCGCGTCCACTATCGCTTTCTCCGCGGCGGACTGGCTCTGCTTGCGAATGTTTTCAGCTTCCTGCAGCGCCTTGTTCTTGATGTCGGCTGCGTTCTTTTCCGCAGCATGATAAACGGTCTGGGTGTCTTCGAGGAGTTTCCTCACATCGTCGCCCACGCTCGTGTACTTGTTCTTGAGTTTTGCTTCCAGATCGTCGTTCTGCTTTTCGAGCTCTTCGATCCGTTCGGAGAGCTTCTTGTTTTCGGCTTGCAGCTGATCGATGTCTTGGTTTGCCTGGGTGAACTGGTTGTTGACCGTATCCAGGGTTCTCTTCAGATCAGTGTTTGCTTGCGCATACTTGTTGATGGTGTCCTGGAAATTGGTTACGGCGTCATTGACTTGTTGGGGGTCGTAGCCTCGCATCTTCGTGTCGAATTCGATGATGGGCATGGTGGATTTGGGTCTCCTGACTTCACTTTTTTTCTATGTGGACAGATTCAGTATAACAGGTAAAATGCCGGGGAGTAAAAAACCACCCGGCATTTTCCTAGAGTCAGCGATTCGGCAATTCCACGAAATCTCCGGCCTCGTTGTAGCCGTAAAGTTTTCCGTTGCGGCTACGAGTCCCGCGGGTAGTGGACAGGGATGGCGTGTAGAACGACTCACGGCCATTCTTCCGGACGCGGAAATTACCATCCGACAAGACCTTCACGTTGTCGGCGGTGATACGATTGGCCGGACTCTTGCCGTTATTGAACATGGATGCGAAGCCCTCCGCGTCGGCCGGCTCCTTGCCGATGCAGACACCGTTCCCGTTGGACAGCATGCGGGTGTGTCCGCCGGGAGTGTTGACGGCAAAGGCCACTCCCTCTTTGCCGTCGCGCATCTGGATGTCGCTGCTGTAGAACCGATTCGTTCCATACTTGGCTCGCAGCAGTTTCGCGGCTGCCTGTGGGGATTGCGGATCCACGTATGGTGCGGCCGCCCGTTCGCGGACTGCTTGCACCTTGCGCGTATAGTCTTGGAATTCCTCGTTGGTGGTGAACGCCCTGCGTGCCTTGACCGGCTGCGTCCCGTACTGTTTCGCTTCGATGGACCCCCATACGGTGATGTCGTCTCCGCTGTGGGGGTTTATATAGTTGGTGCGGAAATGCAAGGCGTTCTGCAGCGGTTTGCCGCTTTTTGTGGATACCTTGGTGCCTCCGCTCACGGTGAAGTTGACGCTCTTGAGACCATCCTTCTGCATGGCCCTGGTCATGCGAGTGAGATCACGGCCACGGAGACGGACGCTGCCGCTGCCTCCATGCGTGTTGGGGCTCCGCTGGGGCACCATGGCGACGAGATTGTCCCCGTTCACATGGAAGCCTTCCGGCACCGGGTCGCCTGGCTGCATTCCCAGTTCGCTCATGGGAACGCTTTCAGGCTTGTATGCGGGTTTCACGGTGACGTTGCCGTTCTTGTCCGCATACACGTAGACCGGCATTTCCCGGGCTTGGGATTCGCTGAGCCCGAATTCCTTCTCGTAGTAATGCCGGGCTTGGACCGCAGCTTCGGCGAAGTCGCCGGGGTCAGCGGAATAGACGCGGTTGCTTGGGTCTGCGAACGCCGCGAGGTTGGCTTGTTCGGCTTTCTGGGCGTTCAACGTGTCATAGGTTTTCCCGTCCGGACGGCCGGTGATTTGAGCCGCTCTTCCCCCAAAGGATGTTTCCCCGTCCGGCAGGTTGGAGCCGACCGGTTGGAAATCATGTCCGCGGTTGAGGCTGAACACATCCGGTGGGTCGGCCTTGCTGTGGTTGATCACGCCGAATGTGGTTTCCCCGGACGCCGCGACGGCCATCTGTTCCATATCGCTGTTGCCGATGATGTGGATGCGTTCGATGGGGTTCTGGGTCTTGAAACTGCCGAACACCTTGCCTTGGGCGCTCATGTGCAGGATGGTGGACCCGTCTGCCAGCTGGTTCATATCGTTGACATAGTATTTCTTGACGATGCCGCTGCGCGTGGTGTACGTGTATTCGCCGGGGACGAGATTGGTTTTACGGAATCTGCCAAGGGGGTCACGCGGCTGTGTCGCTGGAGTCCATACCATTATCGGCTCTTTCTCTGAGATTGTCGGATGTGCTTCCTGTCCAATCGTATGGTTGCGGTCGGTTCATTTCGAAGAATTTTCGGTTTTTGCCAAAGACCTGTTTTTATCTCGGATTCGGCGTCGCGGATGATTCGTTGATCGATTCTCCGGCGTGTGAGATGACGGATATAACGGGCCCAGACCGTGATGATGTATCCGGTCGCGCAGATTATGACCGATATGGTGACGACTGATTCCCTGGAGTCGATGAACCAGTCCTGCGGGACGATGAACATCGCATATAGGACGGCTATGAGGATAGCGATGAGTCCTATCACGGTCTGGACTAGCACTTGTCTCAGGTTCAACGCATCCTCCGATCATGTTCGCCCCAAGCGTCGATGGAGCTTTCGGCTATGCTCTGCGCCATCTGAAAATTCTCGGGCACCGGGAAAACAAAAAGTCTGACCATATGGTTTCCCGTCATGAGATTCGGCAGACGTACGAAAGCCACTCCCCTGCAATGCTGGCTGTTCACATCCGGCCAGGCTCCGATGCGGGTTCCCGAATGCAGTATGGTGTTCACCGTTTCCGCCGCATTGTCAGGGTCGGCGGTTTTCACCCCGTACGGGTATGCGATTCCGGCGATGATGGCGAATCTTTCATACGGACGGTAGGCTTGTCTTTTCCACTGTTGGAAGGCCAGTTCGATGAGTTGTGCGCGTACTCGTTCCCGAATGCCGAAGCTGCCTCCCCTCCCCCATGTGGCTGATTTCCGTTCGCCGTTCTGTCTGGCGATGAGGTCACTATCCGTATAGTTGCTGGTTATCCACTGTTTGTCGGGGATCGTGAATGACACCGAGTATCCGTCGTGCCATGCCGGCGGATTGGGATTATTTCGCCAATGCTGGTCGATGTTCGATGCGAGACGTGAGGTGATCTGGTATTTCGGCATTGATTCCGGCACCGGGATGATGAGCACGCTCAGCCTGTAATGGTTGGCTGGCGCCGGTGTTGGCAGTTGGATGTATACGGTGCTGTGCCGGTGCTGGCTGTCATCGTCGTCCCAGAGCCGGGCATCACTGCCACCGTCGATGATGGGTTTGATGGTTTCGGCCGCTCTCGCCGGGAAAATGTTTTTCTGGCTTGGACAGCCTACGCCTATAAGGGCGATGAACCGTTCCACTTTCCAGGCTTTTCCTGTTTTCTTGAGGTTGCGCCATTCGTTTTTCGCGTAGTCCCTCACCCATGCCCTTCGTCTGGCTCGCATGCGTTCCGTCTGTATGGTGTCGGTCGTACTCCACCATTCGATTGGGATGGTGAACTCGTGGGCGTAGCCTTCGCGTTTGTAGTTGGCTGGTTTTCTTGGATTGCTGGATGTTGTCCGGCGTGTTCGAGGTGCTGATGGCATTGGCGTTGGTTCTGTCGTCTTTACTGTATGTGGACATATTCAGTATAACGAGCAAACGTTGACTTCCTCCCCCGGCTTCAGCCGTGGGGAGGAAGTCAATGAGTAATCAACAATATGAGAAGGCGTGCAGACCCGGCATTGAAATACCGGGCTTACACGCCAAAAACGTCAAGCCTCAGGCAATCAGCTGGCGAGATCGCAGAGCATGTTTTCCGCAGTCAGCAGCTGCCAGTTCTGGAACGAAACCTCCTTGACCTTCTTGTTGAAACCATGTCGGAGCGCATACTTCGCGGCGGCGTCCACGGGGTCTGGAGTGTTCTCTGCGTAGCCTTCCTCCTTGGCTTTCTTGACCATCAAGGCGATGCCCAAGAGTGCTTGGCGGATGCTGGTCGCGGCAAGATTCGTGATCGGATTGTCATCGCTGATGCTGAAAGGCTGCCAGTCGCAGGCATCGGTTTTTTCGAATACCCAGAATTGCATGGTGCTGGGAGCCTTGGATCCACGGTCGAAGGCGTCCGGCTTGCATGCGGCTACCGCGGCACGGTAGAAAACGGTCTGAATGTGATAACCGTAGTTGATGACTTCCTTGGCGAATGATTCCGCGTCGGCCTTCTGGGCGGTTTTCAAATCGACCAGGTAATCGGTGCCGGCAGGAATCAGATCAGGCTTCGCCTTGAGCATCAGACCGGTTTGACGGTCCTTCCATTCGATGCACTGTTCCTTGGTTCCCTGTTCGATGATTTCCATGTAATCGGGGTATTCGGGCATGAGACTGGTCTGTTCGATGCCTTCTTTCATGCGTTTGAGCAGTTGCATGTCATTGTAGGAGACGATGATGTTTCCTGCTTCCAGCTGGTCTGCTCGCCACTTCTGGTTGTCTTTGCTCCTGAAGCTCTCTCCCTCAGGCAGGCTGACAACGTCGCTGGTGCCGAGCAGGTAAGCGTGGAACGCCGTACCGAACTTCATGGCGTCGGTGGGCTTGTGGTCGTCGTTGAGACGGTGATATGCCCAGTCGGCCGGGTTTTTCAGGAATTGTTTCAATTGGCTTTGGTCGATTGATTTCAACCGGAAGTAGCCGGGGTCGTCGATGTCGATGATTTTCGCGTAGGCCATTGGTGTCTTTCCTTCTTGGATTCAAGTTCCGGGCATGCCTATGGACGGAGCATGCCGGAACGGTATGTGGGGAGGCTACTTGTTGTTCACTGGATCGGATTCGGCGATTTCCTGGGCTGACATGTCAGCCTCGTCGACGTACACGCTGGTGTTGCCGCTTTCCGGATCCACGACGACGTGAGGCTCGTCGTAGGTGATGGGTTCTCCGGTCGTCTCGTCGAACTCCGGGCTGACGGGCACCGGGTCGGAGAGGTGGAGATATCCGCCATCGGCTTTCTGCTGGGCGCGGTTGACCTCTTCCCAAGCGTTCTCCCAGTTGAAGAATTCCTCCGAATAACCCGGGTATGGTTCCTTGTTCTTGGTTTCCCAGTCGAGGAGCTGCTTCGGTGTGACGGGTTGCGAGGGGTGGAATTCCTCGGTCAGTCCTTCGGGGATCGGCACTGTGTAGTCGCTGAGACGGTCCTCGTCGTCTTCGTCGGGTGCGACGAATCGGACTTTCGCTTTGATGGGGGTGTTCATAGGTTGCTCCTTTTCCAGTTTTTTCCTGATTTGGATTGCTGTTTCGAGATATTCGATGAGCTGATGGTATGCGGCGTAGGACAGGCTCATGGGGTTGTCCTCGTACTTGCTGTACGTGTTGACGCTCATGCCCAGCAGGTCGGCTATCTCGTTTTTGGTTTTTCCTGCTAGCTGGCGCAGGCGTCTGATTGATAGCTGGTTCATTCGCCTCTCCTGGATGCAGTGGTCGGACTGGTGTCGTCCAGTCTTCTGGTTGTGTTCACGCTCCCATTGTACAACATGCAGAAAACTGCGTTTTTCAGCATTCTCTAACAAGGAGAAACGCCTTGGAAATAAAGGCAACACGCCGAATAATATACATGTTCAGATAACTGCGTATATTTGAATATGTCCACATAGAAAAAAAGAAGAGAAGACGAAAACTCCCATCCTCAATGCACTGTGGAGCGATCGTCAAATCGTCAAGGAGGAACCATCATGGCAACAGAACTGCTAACTCACGCGAAAACCGGAGTCATCCAGATGGGATGGCCCAAGCTCTACGAGGCGGTCGCATTCAAGGGAAACAAGGACGATGACAAGTCCGCCAAGAAGGACGATAAGAAGAAAAACGAAAGCACGCCTGCATACGGGTTCCCTGTGCTTCTCGACAAGGATGACCCCGATCACATGCGAACCGTCCGAATCCTTCAGAAGCTGAGCAAGAATGCGGAAGCCAACGCCATCGCCTTGAAGAAATGGGGCAAGAAGGATCGTATCGTTTCCAATGACGGTCTCAAGGATGCCGACGAGGATGAAATCCTTGACGGTGATAAAACCGTCCTCATGACCGATAAATATCCGAATCGAGCCAACCATTTTTATGTGAACTTCAGTCGTAGCTCCAAGGCTGGTCGTCCCGGAATCCGCTACATCGACGATGAAGGAATCCTGCGTGAGCTCCCCGAACCGATTCTCGGGACAAAGGAGGACATTCAGGCCGCTCAAGCCAATCTTAATGATGCCCGAGCCGCTTACGCTACGGCTGATGAAGACGCTCGGGAGGAGGCGAAGACGCTCGTTCTGGAGGCGACGCGCAATCTTGAGGAGGCTCAGGAGCGTGATGCCAAGGCCAAGGAAGTCAAGGTCTTATGGGATAAGCTGGTGTATCCCGGTCAGAACGTGCAGGCTTCGGTTACGGCACGTGCGTGGAAGACTCAGACCGGTAGCGGTGTCAGCTATCGTTTGGATAATCTCACGATTGTTGGCGGAGGCGTGCGAGATGGAAGCTTCGAATACGATGAGGACTTCACCGATGAGGATATCGAGGCTCTTATCGCTTGGCGAGACAAGCATGTGAACGCAAAGCCTTCCAAGGCCGATGATGAGGCGGCCCTTCTTGCGGATACTGACTTCGATGAGGCTGATTCCGATGATGAGGTGGACGAGGATACCGGTGAAATCGCGGTCAAGCCACGTCGCAAGGCTGCCGTTTCCCGTCGTCGTCCGAAGCCTGTCGAGGTTGAAGATGATGACGTGGACGAGGACGAGGACGAGGAGGAAGCTCCGCGCCATCGTCCGAAGAAGACCTCTTCGCGGGGCCGTCGTAAGCCGGCTCCTGTCGAGGTTGAAGATGATGACGTGGACGATGAGGATTATCCCGACATGTTCTGATGTTTGACGTCCTCCCCACGCCTAAAGGCGGGGGCACCCTCACGGCAAAACGATGGGATTAACGGGAAAGCCGAGGTCAATTGCCTCGGCTTTCCCGTTTTTTCAGCCGACGTTGCCGCCACTGTTGCCCTTGGGTGGCATCTCCTGCTGCGGTTGCGGGGACACCCCTCCCCCACTGTTGCCGGTTGATCCGCCGGTTGATCCACCAGTCGAACCATATCCCCCGCCCCAGTAGTACATGTTCCCGTATGGATTCTGCTGAGGCTGCTGCGCCTGCTGCTGCTCCTGTTGGGCTTGGGCCTGTCGTTCCGCTTCCGCTTTTGCCTTGGCCTCTTCCTCGGCTTTCTTCTTCGCGTCCGCATCCTTCTTGGCTTTATCCACTTTGGAGATGAGGTTCTTCAGCTCGGTCGAAGCCGAAATAGCGTCGGACAGGTTGTCAGACGTTATTTCCGTGCTTTTCCACTGGGATGCGAGGCTTTGCATCTGCTTCTTGTCGTTGCCGTCAGGAGCGTCAGCAAGACCATTTGCCTGCTGTACCAGACCGTCGAGTGTCGTTCTGGTTTCCTTGGCTTTTGCCTGCATTGCATCCGTGTAGGTTCTGTTGGTTTTCTCATATTCGCCGTCCAGTTTTTCCAGGGCCGATGTGATGTCTTTTTCAGTCATCGGATTCCCTGTGGTTGTTTTCTGGAGGGCTTCCATGGCTTTTTGCACGTCGCTGTTTTCCGCGACTGGGCTGGCTTTGATCGTGGAGACCAGGTCATCGGCCTTCCGTTTCCTCCCGTCCCATTTGTTCTGTGCCTTCACCAGGGATTGTTGGCGCTGTTTGCGGTCGGCTTCGGCCTGCTGTTCCGCGACGTGAGTGGTGTATGCGTGATAGGTGTACGCTCCCCCGCCTATCAGTGCTCCGAGGCCTATGAGTATGGCGGCCGCGACTGCGATAATCTTTATCAGCGTTCCACCATTTCCCCTATTTTCTGTATCAGTGTTTTCCTGTGGGAATGGGGAATCATACTGGTGTTCAACTGGGAAGACATTTTCCTGTGGGAATGGCGGATTGTCGAATTGTTGCGGGGGCATGCCATTCGTTTGCTGGCCTGTATTCCACTGATCGTTCGATTCGTCGTCCGTCTGGCTCCAAAAGTCATCTCCCGTCTGGAATGTTTGCGTTGGGTAATCATCCGCGCCAAGGCTTCCGGCGGATGGGGACGATGTTTGTGGTCCCCCCTCCGGAGGTTCGGATGGGTCATCCCAAAGGTCGAATGGATCCGCAGAGTCCGTGTCCTTCGGGTATGTTTCGCCAGTGTCCTGTCTTACTGGGGAACTGTCTTCCTGTTGGAAGGACGAACTGTCATACTGTTCTTCTGTTTCGCTGTTCCATTGATTTTGCATAGGAACATTGGATGGGAAAACAGTTTCAATGTCTCCCTGTTCCTGCATATCAACGTTTTTCTTTGAATCTGCGGAACTGTCTTGAATGATGTTGTCGTCTCGACGTTCGTTCTGTTCCGTTGTCGGTTCGCTGGAATCGTCCGATTGCAGGTCGAATTGCTCGAACGGGTCGTATTCCTCCGGGCCTTTTCCTTGTTCCCGTGTTTCCTCATTGTTCTGCGGAAATGCGGAAACAGCAGACTGTTCTTCTGATTTCTTGTCGTTATGGTCTTCTGCTGAGTCGATGAATTCCTTGAACGGGTCGTAGCCGTTGGCGAGTAGGTCTATCTGATCGGGGTTTTCCGCATTCTCCTGTGGAGTCGTATCCGCAGTGTCCTGTTGAACTGGGTCGACAGTGTTCTGGGGGGCTGTCGTCCTGATGGGACGTGAAGCTGTGCCTTTGCTGTCCTGCGAATCTGTCGTTTTGTCGGACTGTGGAACTGTGTATTCAGTGGAATGAGGAATCGTTTCCGCGTCTTCCTGTGAAAGTGATGCGCTGTTGAAACGTGAAACAGTGGAATCATTGGAACGTGAAAACGATTCCTCTTTCTCCTGTGTAGACAATTGATTGTATTCCTGTTGGAATGGGTCTACGTCTTCCTGTTGAAATGGGTTGCTGTCGGACTGATGGGTTGTGCTTTCGTCAGACTGTGGAAATGAGCCATCAAAATACTGTGAAAACGTGTTCGCATTTTCACCGGGAATGGATCCCCTGTTGGATTGCGGAACTGTGGGCACATTGGAACTACTTCCTGTACCATCGCTTTTCTGTGGAAGCGTTTCCGCATTGTCCTGTGGGAATGTGGAACCAGTGGAATGTGACGCTGCGCTTTTGTCATCCTGTGGAGCTGCATCATCATCCCACAAATCATCCATCAACAGGGAATCATCCAACTGATTCCCCGCCGTCAGCCAATCATCATCCTTCGCCAACATCAACACATCCTATGTCATAGACCTTTTTCGGCAGATAGGCGCCCGATATTCATAGCGGCATCGATGGCGCTCATGTGCGGCACATCAACGCCAGCCGCATACAGTTTGCTCGCATGCGCCGCAGCGGCGGCACCCTTCAACGGCTTGTCACGGTCTGCGACATCACGCCCGTCCTCGCCGAAACCGTCTGTGGGGAACCCGTCGTCCTCATCCCCGCCGGGGTCAATCATGCCGTCATCTGGTTTTTCTGCGGCGGTTGGCAGGGCATTTACGATTTCATCCCATGACCAGTGTCCCGAGTTCATGTCGCCTTCCGGCGGTCGGATTGCGGTCAGACGTTCACGCAGCAGATCGCTGTATGATTTCCTTTGCTTCTGGTTCTCCTCGTAGAAGCCCTTGTAGATGACGGGTTTCATGCCGGGAAGCCTGATAAGGCCGGCTCCTCTGGAGATTCCCGGTTGCATGATGTTTTCCGGTATCTCGGGGAAGTCCTTCGCTCCTCCCAGCAGCTCTTCGACAGCGGTGGAGGGTTGCAGGGTAGGGGAGATGACCGTGGTCAGATTGACTCGCATACCGGGGTCGAAACCGTCCTGCAGGCGGGTCGATTGTCCGCAGAACAGGAAGCAGACACCGGAGAACCGGGCTTTCTGGGTGATCTTCATCGCGTACGTGATATTCGCCGCATGGATGCTTGCCTCATACTCGGCTCGGATGCGCATCGGATTGTCCTTGCTGACCTTTGGAATGGTGACGCTTCCGGCCCATTGGGCCACCTCATCGCACACAAGCAGCAGCAGGGGGTTCTTTTCCTGTTCTTCCTTGGGAAGCCCCCACCAGTTTTCGACACCGTACTGTTTGATGAGTTTCGACCGGTAGGAGCAGATCTCAAGCACATGAATCAACGTCGCGGCAGCCGATTCGGGACTGTCACAACCCCAGCCGTGGGTGATGACCCATGGGCGGCACCATTGAAAATCGACGCTCTTGTCCTCGTCGTCGCAGATGGCAAGCTGGAATCCGGCTTCCAGTGCGGCGGCGATGAGCGTGTTGATGACAACGCTTTTCCCGCTGTTGGCTGCGGCGGCGACCATGATTCCCGGGCCGGACTTCCAGTCGAGTGACAGCCAGTCGCCGGTTTCGCGGCCTCGTTCGGGCAGCTTCATGCCCAGATAGGCGTGACGTAGGTCGTTTTTACCGATCAGCTGTTTCGGGCAGGTTATCATCGCAGGAAAAGTCGGGGGAGTGCCGGGATACACCATGATGACGCCTTTTTCGGGGTCGGCCTTGAAGAACCAGCCTTTTTTGCCGACCACTTCGACGGCTTCCTGCATTCGCTTGTCGTATACGGAGGCCTGATAGGTGACGGTGTTCTCCTTGATGCGGATTTTCCAACCGTTCTCAGGAGTACGTGAGATACGAATTTCCCAAGGCTTGACCTTGAGAACGTTCGCGAATATACGCCGGGTGGCTGCGGCCTTCTCGTCCAACTGTTGGAGCAACACAAGGAATTCGCTGGAACTGATTCGAACGAAATCGACGACGGAATAGCCTTCGTACTGGGGTTGGCTTTCCAGGTTCTGCACCGTCTTCTTCTGGGAAGCCGTGTCCGCGCATTCGCTGTTGCTGAGTCTGACGGCTTTGATTCCGTTGTTGATATCATCGGAATCCATATCCATCGGCGCGATGATCGCGTACCGGTTGTCGGAATCGACGCTGAATACGCTGTAGCCTTCAAACTCAGGGTTCTTTGCGGCTTTCTCTTGGATGAGGACGGTGAGTTTGATCATGTCGTCCGGATTGGTTTTATCAAAACCATTGGGGAAGAATTTTTCGAGAGGGATTTTCTTTCGACGGTCGGCCATCAGTTTTCCTTTCTCTTGTAGATGGGGGTATGGAAAGCCCGGAGTGGCCTGTCTGATGTTTCGTACAGGCAATTGCGGGCCTGTTTGAAGTCCAAATGCCGGTTGAGATAGGTGAGGGTTTCGGCTTCACGGGTGTTTTCGACGTGGAAAAGAGGTTGCGTGTGCGGGTCGAGCTGTCCGGCCGGATGAAATAGCACATGGTTGCCGGCGATAAGCCGGTCGTAGAGCTTTTGACCCACTGTGGATGGGTGAATGCTGCTGCGGACCATGACCACGTTGACGTTCGTTCCGGGTGCCATTTCGATGATTCGGCTGAGCTCGTCGGAGATTTGACTGTTGACGTTCAGCAGATTCATGTCCAGGTAGCCGTTGTGTACGTCATAGTCATCGAAGGCGAGCAGTATCGGCTTGACCGGCTCGGGTTCGCCCTTGATGCGCCGTCGCTGTTCCATGCTGACCCGTTGCACTATTTCCAGTAGCTCATAGGGTTGCCGGTAGCGTCCGCACATGATGGTGGGGGAGGGTGGGATGCTATCCCACTGGTCGGTGAAGGTTACGAGCGTGCCGTCCGAATCTGCCTGTCGGATGATGCTGTCAAGCAGCATGGTTTTCCCGCTTCCGTCGGGCCCGGTGATGGTGAGTGGCGTTCCCGTGGACGTGTCCCATCCAAGGTTTTTCCCGTGAACGTCTGTTCCCAGGTTGATGAGCATGTTGTTTCCCCTTTTGTGTTTGGCTACCAGTCGACTTCTTCGATGTCGTCCCCGTCTTCGGAATCGGCATCGTTGTTGTCTGGGTGGTGGAGCATGTCGTGGAGTTCGTCCATGTCGTTGATTTCCTCGCCGGCTGTCTGTGGATCCGTTCCTTGGCTGAGCAGCTTGGAAAGTTCGTCTTCGGACACTTCGCCGTAGGTTTCCGCTTCGGATGGCATGAACCGCGAATAGTCGATGGGTTGCGGGGGAGTGCGGTCGGCGAACAGTTCCGCCAACTTTTCTTGGCCTCCCGACCACCATGTTTGGACGGCCAGCAGTTCGCCTTGCGCGGTTTCGAAGATTCCACGGCCCTGCGGGATTTTCCCGCCTTCGCCCTTCAACGACTGTTGGAGCCGGTTCGCCTCTCTGAGGTTCTGCGCGCTGATGATGCCCGCCGTGGAGTCCATGCCCAACAGGATTCGGCCGAGCGAACGGAAGAAGGCGTTCGCGTTGTACGGCTTCATGTCGTCCATGGTCAGACGCTGGGCGCCGAGGATGACGCTGATGCCTGCGGTACGCCCCTGCACGACGATTTTGCCGAGAGCGCTCATGGTGCGTCGTATCGAATTGTTCGTCGCGCTGACGGCCGCATTGTCGTTGGCCAGCTGGATGTCCCTGTTCGGGTTCTGCGTGGTCTTGCCGGCCTCTTGCAGGTAGCTGTTGAATTCGTCGAACACGATGTCGATGGGTTTCGTGTGGGCAAGCTCTTCCTCATTGAGCTGGCTTTTGTCGAGATCGTAGATGCTGCCGACACCATACCGGCTGAACAGTTTCACCCGTTGTGCCATCTCGTCGCGCAGCCAGGCGATGACGGCTTCGGTCTCACGCATCTGCCCCAAGCCGACGAACGCCAACGCCAACGGTTTCGCCCATTGAGTGAAGTCGATGCAACCCTTGGATGGGTCGATGAGGATGATGTCATGGCCTTTGAGCAGCGCTTCGGCGACCACGATCTGCGCGATGGAGGATTTACCGGTTCCGGATTTTCCGCTGATGAGCAGGTGGAACGTGTCCTTCATGCTCCAGTAGACCGGTTTGCCCATATCGTCCACGCCCAACGGGAACATGCGTGGTTTCGACTGGCGGGCGAAATCCCAGTCCGCGTTGACCATGGTGGGGAACGGGCTGCGTTTCGCCAGCACCATGTCGTACAGGTTCGAACCGTGTTCCTCGCCGCGCGGGAGGATGCGCCCGTAGGCGTAGTCTGCGCTGGTCAGGAATTTGCCGATGTTCCGTGAGGGCTTGTCCACGTCCAACCCGGCCGGAATCTGGAATCGCGCCAACAACACGTCATGGTTGCTGGGCAACGCGCCGAGGCTGACCACATCGGGGGTGCGCCCGCTGGGATCGCTGACTCCGGCCACGCCCCACGAGTCGCTTAAGGCGAGTTCGATGAGATGCTTTTGCTTTGATCTGCGATTCCAGTGGCTGATGTCCCTGACATCCAGGCACGGGTCGTCGCACAGCCATACGGTCGCGCTGTCGGCTGACCGCCATTCCCAGTAAATATGTTTCGCCCCGACCGACGATTGGATTCTGGCGGACTGTTTGCGGGCGTCTTCCACGGTCGCGCCGTTGCCTAATTGGAATTGGATGCTCCAAATCGGCTTGTCTTTGCTTTGCGGAGTGCAGGCCGTGATGTTCACGGACGCTTTTGCGGGAAGCACGTCGATGAGGGTTTTGAATATCAGCGCTTCCGCATATTTGCGGTGCAGGGGGGTGTTGCCGGTCAGCTGGTCGATGCGTACGGGCGCGCTTCCGGTGGACCAGATCAGTCCGGCCATGTCGGAGCCTTCGTCCACGAGTCCGATGAACCGTGCCTCCGGCTGCAATGGGCCAAGATCGCAACGCTCGTAGTCGGCCGGCGTGGCTGGTGCGGTGAGTACCAGTGGCAGGTAATGCAGTTGCCAGCCGTCGCAGTCCTGGGTTTTCTCATAGTCGTAGATGGGTGCCGGTGGATTGAGTTTCGACGGGAGGCATTTGACCCAAGCGGACTGGTCGCTTTTGAACCGTTTGGAAATGGTGATGTAATCGTCAAAGGCTTTCTTGTGGGTCATGCCGTCCGGCCGCCACTTGTTGCCCTTGTCGGATAGTTTCACATCGTCGAATGCGACCAGGTGGAACTTGTCCTGCAGGTCGGCGAACACCGGCATCCGCAGAGTCTCGGCAGGCGATCCTTCTCCCTCCAGCCAGTCGAAGCTGATGCGGTCGATGGAATCCCCGCCCTGCGGGGGAGTGATGATCTCCAACAGCCAGGCGGCTTTGCTCTCGTCGGCGCTCACATCATGAGCCAACGTCAACGGGGCGCGTTTATGCCAGATGAAAGCGGTTTGCGCATAGGCGATGTCGGCGACGAGAGAGGCAAGACCTTCGCCGGCCTTTCTCTCCGCGATGGAGGGGATGCAGGATTCGTCCATGCCAAGCGCCAGACGGACACTGGACGGGTCGAACTGTTCCGCCCCTTTCTTCTTCTGCTTGGCGGACAGTAGACACACGAAACGGTATCCGTCCGCCAATGCCGGCGCCCGCAACGCTTCCACGCCGAGCTTGAAAACTCCTTCGTTCGAGCGAGGCTTACCGTCCGACCCCTGCAGACGAATCCGGTAGACGATCAGAGGATTATCCGAAGAACCGATTTTGTTGACCTGCGTCAGATAGGCTCCCGACCATGCCTTCTGCAAATCGTCCCCGGCAAGCCAACCATCAAGCAGCTGTTGCCCTTCGACCAGCTCACGCCAATATCGGGACTGCGGTTTGCGCCCCAACATCCATACGAGTAGCAGGAACACGAACCCCGGAAGCGTCACAGCGCTCAGCCAGCTCATGTATCCCGCCAACACGAAAACCAGGACCCCGGCGAAAACCAGCAACGACATGGAGACGGACAAAAGCCGCGCCCAGGCGGGCGATTTGGTAAGGAACGCCGGAATACTGACGCCCTTGTAGACATGCCTACGGTCAACGCGCCGATTCCTGTAATGCGACCAGCCCTGGGCGAGCATGAAACCGAACAGGCCATCCACCAGGGCAATCCAGACGGCACCGTTCAATCCCAATAGCATGCCGGCCATCCAGCCCATCCACCAGGAAACACGACGAATTTCCAGCCAATCCGCATTCGGAATAAGACCGGCAAGCATGTCCTTCCAACGGTGGTAGACCATCATCTGCTTGTCGGATGGGGGATCCTTGCGACTGCCGGAAGCGTTGACCGGATACTGTTGTGTGATTCCTCCGGCGAGCATGCCAAGCCAAAGGAACGGGACCAAGGGCAGGCGCCAAAAGAACCAGAGGATAATTCCAAAGACAAGAAACAGCGAAAACCAGACGCCGCTCGATATAGGACGGGTCTGTGTTCTGCTCCTGCTGTTTCTGCGTGCCATGATTGTCAATCTATCTTCGAGTTTTGTTATTAACCGAAGATTTATTGAAATTAACCGATACTAGAAAGAACGAGTGCGGCAATCCTGCTCGTCCGAGATTCAGTCTTTTTTGTTTGCTCTGAGGTTCGCTGGCAAGCGAACCGACTGGATTCTTCTGTTCCGAGGTTGAAACAGGTGCAGGAGAGCGTGTGGCATTTGCCGCGTCAGCGGCATCCCGGTGGATCGCAAGTCGAAGTGGGGAGAGAGATTAAGAGAGAGTTTGTAATATCACTTGTAATATCACTTGTAATATCACTTGGGGGTGCCGCTTAGCCCTACTGCCATAAGGGCTGAGAGGCCATGTCGGTGTCAAAATTCTAAGCGAGGGTGTCAAAATTCTAAGAGTCGGTGTCAAAATTCTAAGCGAGGGTGTCAAAATTCTAAGGCTGTGACCGCTCTGATCGCGGGCAATCGGGGGTATGGTTCGATGGCATTCACAGAGAGGTGTCAGAATTCTAAGAAAGGTGTCAGAATTCTAAAAATGGTGTCCAAATTCTAAAATTGGTGTCAGAATTCTAAGAATGGTGTCAGAATTCTAAGAAAAACGCGATAAAATAACGACGAAAAAGAAAAAAGATACCCGCACCGTTCGTACCGGCCGGGTATCTGGCAACCGCTGAAACGGAGCGATTACATGACCAATAATAACGCCGTCGCCACAACGAAAATGAACACCGGAGCACCGCCGCTCATGGCGAAACTCTCCCTCTTCCCCGTGTCAAAACCAAGCGCATCCTACATAGAGAGAACGAACGGGCGAGAAACCGTGCGCATAACCCCCAGTCGCCCCGAGGAATGGGTCTATGGGAAAACCCCGCGACTGATATTCCTCTACGTGCAGTCCATGATTCGCATGAAGAACAATCCCGACGTGGATCAGGACACCCACACTGTTGTCTTTCGTGGCAGTTTCCAGGAATTCTGCGACAACACCGGAATATCCAACCACTCCAGCTGTCAGAAAGAGACGGAGGACACGCTGATGAACTTGGCGCGAACATCGATCTCCATCATGAACACCGACGAGAGTCGCGAGAACAAGGGCGAATGCACGCCGTTCACTGTCGCCAGAAAAGGTCGGACGCAGTTCAGGCCGGAACAGGACATCATTGCATCAATCCAGTTCACGGACGAGATGTGGGCTGAACTGGCGAAGCCGAGCGTCCCGCTCAGCATGGATGTCATCTCGCGTCTGGGAAAATCAGCAAGGGCATTGGATATCTATATCTGGCTTTCATATAGGAC
>ERZ1031020.256-NODE-256-length-26077-cov-8.426485_pt1 | contig 26077 bp, 20 predicted proteins | sample MGYA00517109_ERZ1031020 | MGnify/ENA primary metagenome ERZ1031020 (study PRJEB33719, sample SAMN04261270) | wastewater metagenome | biome: rural village; feature: human; material: feces | host: Homo sapiens | place: El Salvador | collected 2013-01-07 ... | reverse complement strand
TCCTTAGCTTCTACGAAATCATCGGGGTAATAAACTCCGCTAATTCTTAATGCAGAAAACAAGGGCTCTAATATACTAACCTGAATTTTATCAGTAATAGGGAGAATGAATGACTGACACACCCAATGCAAGAAAGTACGGATAATGTTTGCATCATTTATATTCCAAATATTCTCATTTTTCTTTTCCTTGAAAGACTTACGACGTATTATTTCTTTACTCTTTTCATCGTGCAGTCCCATTTGAATTAAAAATTGTTTCTTTTCTGGCGTGTCAGCCCAACGATAAACGAAATCAGGGATCCGTTCCGACGGTAATGTGTAGCCATCGCTATTAAAGTAGGTCCCAATCAAATAAGCAAATGGATAAGCTATTCCACCATTTTTGACAAATGCCCCCAAATACTCCCCCAACCCTAAATCATAACATTTTTGTAAAATGGCAGTAAATACCTGTTCACTATTAGCACGTATAACGGACTTAAGGGTATTATCAAAGAAATGATAACCTTGCGACATTCTATATAACATCAAAAAACAGTACTGTTCTTCTGTAATATATGATGTAGAAACTCTTAATTCATTATACAATTTATTTCTAACATCCATAACGGATGCTTCAGATTGAGCAAAAATCTCATTGTACCTGTCTATTGTTTCGAATTGCTTAATCACATTCGACAAAACCGAAGTAGATGAATAAGAAGGTAGCAACTGAGACAGCAAAAACTTATATGTGGCATCATTATATGAAATTGACAGTTCATCTTTAATTGTATACGAGGATAAACTATTACCATCAATTTTTACAACAGATCTTGCGTGATTTATTGTAGAGTCAGTCAATGCTGCAAGCTTCATCCATCTGTATTCAAATGAGGAAGAATCATAAATTGATAAACTATTTAACTCTAGCTGATTAAACGTGGAGCACAGCATATGCGTGGAGCTTTGCGACATATATTAATTTGCCTTTGTGGAATTATCCGATTGTTCTACTAACGATATCATACAGAGGGCTGAAATACTTGTTTTTGAGAACAACTTAGCTGTGAATCCAGAATTCCAAAATGTTCTAAATTCATTATAGACATGAAGTATGTCAGTTTTAGTAAGAATATCATCAATGTTATTTTCAATTATCAATGAATAAATCTCACTCTGCGGAATCAAATAAGTATCGAGACTGGTATTTACTTCTACGACATTAAGCATATGTGAATTCAACCAATTTGGACATGTAATATAGTATGCGAACATATTTAGTAAAGGTACAAATTCATTATTTTGATTCTTAAAAATTGGCCATTTCTTTAGCGTTTCCTTTCCAACTTCATCAAAATTTGCACAGCCCAGAAATAGAGTCAATCGCTCCTGAAATGTTAACCCACAAATATCAACCTTTTGGATTTGTTGGAATACACTTTTTTCATTCTGAGGCTTAATATAAGAGCAAAGTGGATGGCTCTCAAGATTGTCATTAGAGATGATAAAACCTAACTTTTCGAGAACATCCTTTATTGGAGCTATCTTTTCCGTCAAAATCAGGCACTTATCATTGACTGATATCTGATTCATGGATTTCCACTGCTCGCCAAAAACGAACATTGGTACAGATGACAGCAATGTTTTCAATTTTTCATCTGAGACCAACCAGTTATAAAAATCGATTCTTTGTGTATCAGAACATGTTTGAACCCACTCTGACAGAATTTGAATATTAGCTGTTAAGATATTAAATATTGAATCTGCCGAGCATTTCTCTATCTCAAACAATGGTTTTGTAAGACATGTCGTGTTAATTTTTGAATTTGGCAGACGTTTAGTAGTACCAACTAATTTATAAAAGGCATCAGCTCCAACAACATCAGAAAGCCTTGATGCATCGAAAATAATTTCTTTTGAATTAACAAGTATATTCTTATCGTTAATAATATATTTCTCCATCATCAGAGCTTCTTTATAACCCCTGTTAAAAGAATCAACTAATGCTGCGGTATCTTGGCTACTGGATTTAAATTCTTCAGTTGGAAGTAAATTCAAATACTCAGTTTCATTTTCAGAAGCTAATGAAGCTACCATCTTTACAATATACTTTCCCAATGCATAGAAGATAAAATGATTCCAGGGATTATCACTCTGTACGCCTTCTCTATCTGATTTTGGAATAAAGTCTGCATTTACATAGAATGGAAATTTGAATCTATGCTCATTCATTGGAAGGTACGCATACAGAGATAGTGTTTCTTCCTTCAATGGGCTAATATGACCATCTGCATCTAGCTTGATTGCAAAAGAAATTGTTGTATCTTTGGTTGATGCTATTCTATCAGGTATGCCAGTCACTTCGCCAAGCACTGTACCAGAATCATCAATTCTTACGAAATAATTCTCTTTTTCACCTCTATTATTACTCCTTTCACCTCGTTTTATTAAGATACCTGCAGTAGAGAATGTTTCATCACTCACCTCTAATCTATCATATGTTTGAATAGTATAATTTTCAATTCTATTAAGAGGGTCAAATGAATTTACCAAGGATATATATCTTCCATCATCTGATTTATTTTTTTGTATCGTCAAGCATTCATCATCATGTATTAGCTGAACACGATTAGTTTTTCTAAGGAACAACATAAAACGTGGCTCTTTAAAAACTTCCTCTATTGCAACGCTGTAGTCAGAAAGTGTGTCCTTATCCATCTTCAATGCTATGGAAACATTTTCTTTGCTATTAAATATGGATTTACTATCTTCAATCCTAAAGTCATCTACCCAAATTGGCAATAACTGCCAAGGGATATCTTTTACTCCATTAAAATCCCTACGATATTTTGAAAAATCATGGAGGAACTCTCTTTGACGATCTGGGTCATTCTCTATTTTGTTTGCACGGAAATAAAAGCCGTCAAAGTCATTGTATAATGGGTAAGTTTTGTCGAAAGAAAACTTATAACCTCCGCTATAGATAATAACAGACTGTGAGTTTGTAAAAACAGACTTAAAACCAATACCTTTATAACCTGTTTTCTTTTCATTTGCTCTTTTAGTACTTTTTGCAGCAGACGTTATTGATTCAAAGTCATGTTTATTAAAAGCATATCCGTCATGAGCCAACACAAAATAATCATTACACATTTGAATTTTAACTTTTACCCCATTCTCTGAAGCTGAATCATCTGCATTCTGAAGTAATTCAAAAAACATTCTCTTCTTACTAGAATATAGATTTTTACCTACTTCTTCTAATAAATTTGCAATACTGGAATTTGTATTAGGACTCATGTGCTGCTTAGATGCGATAGAAACAGATTCCTTATAAGGGTTCTGGCTTTCTTTTATGTTGTTAGACACAACACTAAACATATAAGGTGTACCAGACTTTTGCCTGTAATCCTTTCTTGCTAACTCAAGTTCCACTTCGTAATATTCTCCTACTACAAAGAAATTCTTTAGTTTTCGATCAATAATTGCAATAAGACACTTTCCATTAACAGGATCTATTAATAGTTTGCCATTCTGTTCATCATCAGCTTGACCTACTGTCATAAGATTTGTGACAAAGTAATCAGACTTTATCTCAACTATCATACCGACGAACTTATTAGTGGTTAAGCCCATTGTAGCAAGAAGATCTGTCTGCGACAAATCGTACAAGGATTCATCATACTTGTCTCTTACTAGATATCTTCTGCTAAAAGATAATTCATTGCCGTCTCCAATATATGCAATATGTATATGTTCTCCAACAAAGACCTCATCACTCGCTCTTACAACTTTATTTGGAGAAAGTTCCTCACGAGGAATTGTATACTCTACATTGGTGTTGGAAATCAAGACTCTAGCATTTTTGTCATTTACACTAAGTACTTCTGCTTCAACTACATTTCCTTTATGCAATTGAGAAACCAAATATTCGACTTCTTGAGCCTTACGGTTGCGTTCTATTGGACGCATATCTAATTTTATGATTCTCTTACCTTCGTTATAAGTAAATTCAAAATCGAGTTCCTCTCCATTCTTTATTTCGTTAGCAAGGAGTCTTTCTCGATAAGGTTCAATAAACCTATTCACATGAATTTCTAACTCAACAATTGTGTCTAATTCAACAATAGCTGATGTGTTTCCGTCTTCATGCAAACTTTTTTTGAACACGCATTTGACAATCTCATGCTCGTTGTGTTGTCTTGCTACATAATCATGTAAGGCAAGAATACTCATAGAAATTCTGTTATAACGTTTCTCTGTGTCATAAGTATTGTCTATAACAACACAGGTAACGTTATCACCTTCGGAATACTTTAGTCCAGAAGGAATTTCTTTTTGGGGAATTAACGCTGTAAAATCGCCTAATTGCACAATTAAGCCAAAAGACTCTATTCTTTTGACTATGCAGTTAAATATTACACCTTTTTCAAGCGTTTTGGGATTGGGCATCAATTCCTTTCTGCTTAGGTTTAATTTTCCGTCTGGCAACTCCTTGACAACTTTAACGTCAATTTCTTCACCAATAGAAAAAGATTTCAAAATATTAGTTTGGTTAAACCATGCAATATCATACAAGCGGATTAATCCATCTTGTCCATTGGGCATTCGTGCAAAAGCACCAAGTGATTCTACGATGTCGGTAATTTTGACACGAATGATATCTCCAACCTTGGGCTTATTATGAGCATTTTTAAGAATGATGTCTCCAATGTCGAATTTGTTTTGTATAATCATATGTATGTTTTGATTTAATATTCTACAATGTATGGTATTTCAAAAGTATCTTCTCTCGTTTCAAGATATGCACGATTTTCTCGGAATGTGATAATCGGGGTAACTTTTTTAAGAACTTCATTGCGAACAACGCTTGTTTGTTTGTAATTCTTTGTTAGTTCTTTTTTCAACCAAGAATTATTCCAAAGTTCAACATCTTCGCCCATCACTACTTTGCATAATCTGACATTGTATAGTGAAGTTTCCTTCTTCTTATCCTTCTGATATGTTATATTTTGCAACCATAATTGATTGTAGTCAGAATTGGGCTGATTGCAAAGTTTTGCATATGCTTTATCTATAATATTCCATTTCTCTTGCTCACCTTCAAGAGAATCCACCATACGGCTGAGGACCCGAAGAGCATAGTGGCAACAGCCTACATTCTCTAACGCTATTTGGACACATACTGCCGACATGGCTCGTACACTACCTCCGACAAGTTTACGCTTATAGGTTTCTGTTCTTTTCTCAATAGTATTGTTTGTATCCTCTAAATTGATGGTTTCAACTTCCCTTGTTTGAGGCTTTAACCAATCTTCTATTCGCTTGTCAATATCTGACAGCATTGTTTTGATGGAACCACTATCGGGGTATTGGCGTGCAAACATTAGAATATAGAGAAGATGTTTTTCAAAACTATCGAAGTCAACGCCTTTCTTATTGAATATTGGTGTATTGTAGATGTATGCAAGTTTATCCGCCTTAATAGAATCCGTAACAATACTTTCGCTAATCTTGGTCTTCTTACTATTCATGCGAAAATTAAGGCTTTCCAATACATGTTGCAAGATGTATGATATCTTCTCTAACGCGTCCTTGTCATTACAGAATATACGATAATCGTCACGATAACGGATAATCTCGTAAGGAGCGACAATATTTTCTCTTTGTATCGCTTCATGAAGAAGAAGGTCTGAATAGCCAAGAATTATTTCGCCAACAAAATCAAAAATAGCACTTCCTTGTGGAATGCCAATATTGCGCCCATGTTGGAACGCTCTAAGATATTTTTGAATGTTTGTTGGTATGGAATTATTGCACGTTCTTTCATGTTTTGTCCCTTTTAGCGAAAAAGCCCAATCAAATGCTTGCGGATTGACAGAACCATAACAATTGGTGATGTCTGTTACGAACATATAGCGATATTCTAAAGACAATTCAATGCTACGTTGTTCCATTGCACTCCACCAATTCAGAATGGTTGTTGACTTATGGAATGGCTCTTTTTCTTTGGGAATAACTGGCAAGGCACATGATGTGATATGCGACACTTGAAAATACTTAAACAATTCCTTTACGATCTTCCAAGACTGTTTATTGGTTATCTCACGCACAAGGAAATAATACAAAAATGGATTTGCAAGAATAATAGGACGAACAGCATAGCGTCCATCCTTATTGAGCAAAATGTCAAGGTTGACATCTGAGAATTGTTCAGGTGATACATCTTTTTGCAAACACTCCTCATATGGTATGCTTCCTATCGTATCCTTTACTTTTTTAAGAAGTTCGTCAAATACGAAATATTCAGGAAGTTCAAATCCGTGGTATTGTTCAGATTTCAAGAAGAAATCCATAGCCTCTTTTGAGTCGAGACTCAATATGTTTTTTTGTTTATGTATCATTACTATTCTATTTAATGTTCTGTATGTAAATTCATTGCCGCTTTCGGCACATACGCTGTAGCCACCAAACATCCACCAAATAACTCCACTACTACCCTCTGTTGCCCGGCAATCCTTGCCACCCTACCATGGATGCCCTTGAATTCACCTTCAGTTATCACCACTTCATCCCCAAACTTATACTTGATATTTTCAGAAGTAACCGGGATGACGTGTGGATTCTTTATCGATGTCAAGCGGATGAAATTATCCATGGCAGAATCAGAAATAATTAGCGGAGGATTCTTGTCTGGAGCATCCTCACGGAAGGAAGTGTGATCGTAGTAGAAACTAAGAAGTGATCTACTGTCAGACGCATTGACATTGTGACACAAGGCTTCTACTTGGCTGCAAGATGCATGAACAAAGATAAATGAAGGAAGCAAAGGTTCTGTCACAATACGTTTCTTGCCTTGCTTGGTTATTTGTTTATATCGCAAAGGCACATAACAATCAATGCCTTTGCCTTCAATATAGGTCTGAGCCTTGAGAATGCGACCATACGATACACGAAGAACAAACCATTGCGTACTTTGGGTAGGCACATTTTCTACCGACACCCCACCTTTGTTCTTCGAGATGGAGGGCGTACAAGAGGTAAGTCCTGCACTTGGACACGATGAGCCTGTGTCGGTAGGCTGCCCATTATACAATGAAGCGTTAGCCGTTAAAGGCTGTTTGGTGTTATCTTCCAATGTTATTGCTCAGAGGTTAGATTAAACCAATAGACTTTCTTTTGCAAGAATTGTCATATTTTGACTACAAAGATAAAGAAACTTACTGAGATGAAAGAAGAAAGCATTGTAAATCTTTGTACTGCAACCGCTTTTTAACATTTGAGAGATAGTTGGTGCGGCATATGCAACCAACCATCTCTCAGTTCTCACACAACTTATCGTGACTGCCCTTGTGACTTCTTTTTTGGTGATGCTCCCAACCCCAACTTCTGTGTTCCGTCCCAATTAGTGAGTTGGTCAGCACAACCATTGGAGCCGCCAAGAGAAACGTATGTATCTGCGTTACACGATATGTGGTCAATGAACGAAAGGAAGTTCTGAATGATGGGTTCTGTATAAACAACCTCATCGGTAGCAAAGATTTTTGTCCAGTGTGCGACACATTCTCTCCGATAGTTGCCACAACCATTCCAATCCATGCTCGCGAGAAATCTTTCAACGGCAAATTTGAATCCTTGTGGAGAACGAAGCGTAATGTTGGATTTTGTGGCAGTAGCCATAATACCATAATAGATTGCTTTGGCTTCTTTCTCCTCGAAATCTATTCTGCTTGATTGCGAAAAGGCTTTGAGCTGTTCATGACCTTCACTAATGAATCGGTCAAGTACACTTTCGTATCTGTCTAGTCTTGCCTGTTCCTCACGTTTTGCCTCCGCTTCTTGTTCCTTGCGTTCTTCCACACGTTTAACTGCTTCAATTATTTCAGGCTGTTTTGTCAAGTCGTTCCATTGAAGAACCAAGATTTTGTATTTATCCCATAGAGTATTGTAATCAGTCTTGAGTTTTGTAATGTCCTCGTTTTTTGAGACTAATTGCTTATTGAGACTTTCAATAACGGCATCCTTTTGAGCAGTCACTCGTTTGACTGCGTTCTCGTCAAGTTGCGATATGTGTTGCTTCACTTTTGCATTTTCAGCCTTTAGCACTTCATTCTCATTCTGCAATGCCTTATTCTCAATAATCAGTTTGTTGAGTTGCTGCATATAGTAAGTGTAAGTTTTGTTGACAGATGCCCGTATACCATTATTCTGCTTGTCACGTTCAGTGTTGATGGCAGCGATAAGAGCCTTGATAGCATCATTGATGTTTATTGTCCGTTCCTCTCGCCAAGTCTTTTGCCCGATAAGTGCAGGAATAGGAATGGCAAGTTCTTTCTTAACGGCATTCATTGCCTCTTGAACTGGTGTATTGATGTTGAGAAGAGGGAATGTGAGCTCTTGCTTGTCAATAGTGGCAAGAACAGCGTATTTCTCCACCTTGTCAAGAGCAGCTTTCGCCTGTCGCTCGGCTTCAAGAACGACTTTGTTCTTATGCCTTCGTCCTCGTTTCTCTTCCTCGGACAATTCATTGTAAGGGATGCCACGTGCAAGGCCATACTTGCAGCCAACCGCATTGTGATAGTCAGTATGTAATTGCGAGAGATATTCCGATTTTGCTTTTCTCGTCTCTCCCCACACCTTGGCATAAGACACACGCTCAACATAATCCTTTGAGGCGGTCTGCTTGGTGTAGTTGTCTCGCTCCTCTTTGGGTAATGCTCTCCATTCCTTGGTTGAAAGCACCATGTCGGGATTGTTCTTGTTGACATACTTGCTGCCTATGCGTCCACGTTTCTTGACTTTCTCCACGGGAATAGTCTGCACATGGGCGTGGATACTTGTTTCGTCACAATGGACTGCGAAACTGATAATATTCTCCTCGCCCCATTTTCGACAGGCAAAGTCGTAGGTATCCTTTGCCCATTTATAAATGCCTTGTTGCAATACGATGTGGCTATGGTCTGCATCAGGATTGGCGGTGTCAATCTTTTGGTTGCCAAATGCGAGGTTGTACAGCACGTCGTGGTCGCCACTGAATATCATGCCGACAGTGCAGTTCGGACTGTTCTTTGATACTTGGTCGGGATGCCTGGCATCCATGTATGGTTTGAAGCCCAATTCATCAAGACGCATCTGAATGCGCTCGTGGAGTGGAATTGTGTTAGATCCAAGCGGAACAAACTTTCCGCCTCTGACGATTTCAAAATTGAGATTCTTGCGAGAGAAATTATAATGGTTGTTCTTGTCCTTGTCGGCATTCTTCAACCGATAGACATTCTCGTCCCAACCTCTACGTTCCGCCTCGTTACCCACTTGGGCGGAGAAAGATTTCTTGTCTTTGCCGACATGGATAGCGGCACGTGGTATGTTGCTTTGCATATTGTATTTCAGTCTTGTTGTACATTGTAAAAGGCGTAACTCGGTATAATGGTAGCAGGTCTCGGGCGGAGCCTGAGCATAATAGAAGGACTTTTTAAGTGAACAGCGTCAGCAAGTGAATCTAAAAGTCCTTATTATGTTCATGGACTTTTATGAAAGTCCGCTACATACTCAACACGGCATACTATCCGACACCAGAACTGCAGAGGGAATATGTTGCTACCTTGCAGTAGTCGTTTTGTCCTTTTCGCCCCAAGCGACCTTCAAGAATATAGCTGTTAATCCATTTGCTTGTCGTACTCGGGGAGTAGCCAAGTTTTGTAGACGCAGCCACATATTGCGACTTGTCGAAAGTTTCTGGCAATGTGTCGTAAAGTATGTTCATCCTGTCTTTCTTGGAGAGAATCTTGCCGTCTATACTGGTTGCAACCCTGCTGCGTGGAAAGTGAGCATAGCAATATACGGTATGGTATATAAGCACATCACCTATAGCCATTGCATTGACAAAATCCTCTCTTGTGCATCGTAATACAATACGACCGTCATTCTTTGGAGTAAACGCAGATGGATTGGGTTGCTCACACATGAAGCGTATTGATGTAAACAGCATCATGATGCGGAATATGGTAAACGCCAATCTACGGACAACGCTCTGCATGTCATGTGAAATGTCCTCTACCGTTTCTTGGTTCATTAACTTGTAATGTGCGTTGAACTCATCACAGAATTGTTGCGGAATAACAATACGATAATTTCCGCCACGAAAGAAAGCCTCACGCATAAGTTTGTACTTTATACCCAGTTGATAAAACCTGTCACGCAATGAAACATCCTTGCCTTGTTCGTATGAAGTGCGTTCAACAAGCACGTTGCGGAACTCCATCTTGAATGGTATATGATAGCAAGTGATTCGTGAAAACGTTCCGTCCTCTGCTTGTGGTGTCAAGGTGTAAAGCTGCCCAGGTGTTCCAGACAAACAAACTGCAAGCATAGGATTTTCGATCACACGGTATTCATCATCTTTTCTGCGGTTCAAATCAATGGGTTCATGATGAAAGCCCTTGCGGATAATGGTACTGTAATCGCCATATTCGGATTTGAGCGCGGCACTCAGTGTGTCACATTCTGTGTCGAATATAAGACCAATACCTCCGTTGTCATCCAACTGCTGGATGACGGCTGCTACACTGCTGTTTGTCGGGATGAAAAGAGTACGACGATGCGGCTCTTCCTCAAAGGATGATGTGTCATCTCCTTGCTTCGATTCCTTTTTGCTTGCCTTGTATTCCTTAATCTGTCGCTCCGAGATTTCACGTAACTCATTGTGGATTGGTGCTACAAGTTGTCGGCAGTATTTCAATGAACCCTTGCCCATACCAGCATCAGCCATGACGAAGAAATATATCATAGGGGCCCAATCATCATTGTCGTATTCGCCAACCACGTTATTAAGAGTGGCAGACAGACAAGCCAAAGCCCCCATGAGCATCATGTCACGGTCATCATCGGAAATACAGTTGCTCAATACTTCTTTCAAGAATGACGGGAGAGAATCATATATCTCTATCGGGAAATGTGGCAGCTCTGCTTCATCCAAAATCCATTTTGACCCAACGACACCCGACTGGAATTTTGGATTTTTGGACTTTTGGATTTCCGAAGTTGTGCCATCTGCGTTTCCCGACCCCTCATTTCGCTTCTTGCTAGAACCAAAATTCCAAAAATCCAAAGAACCATTCTCTATGCTTTGGATTTTCGAAGTCGAAATGTCTATACCGGCATCTTTTGCCAGTTGGAAGAAAGTAGCAATGGTGACACCGCTTCCTTTTGCCGAAAGACACTTGTCATATTGTTTGTCTGTCTCACGTTGGTCATACTTTCCGTTTTGTCTGCTGACACAATGGAAGAACTCCCTTCCTGTCTCTTGAAACTCGTCAGAAAGAGCAAAGCCAATCTTTAGCCAAGCGTCATAACCGATGGTTATGTCAACCTTACTTTGTTCTATAAGATTAACAACACGCTCCACCTTTAGTCTTGTATCTTCATCATTATTGTTTGATGAAGAAGTTTGCGTATTAATGTCTTGAGCCTTGTTGACGCTTGGCTTAGTTTCATCAGAACGGACATTCTCCCATTCTTGTGGTAAAAAAGTTTTCATCTTTTAAATTTTTGTACTTAGGGTTAATGTATGCTTCCGCATCAAACGGAATGAAACAGGAACGTGCCACGTCGCTTCCTGACTTATCTGGGGCGGGATAACCTTTAGCCACAAGGTAATTGTACACGGCTTGGTAAAAACGGCAATGCTCCCAACCTTTTCTGTCAATGGCAACAATCCATTTCAAACCATCTCCAGACGGTGAGCGGAACAACAGTTCTGTTTCAAAATATTCGTCATGCAACAGTCTGTCTTTCAGAGAAGGAATGTCAGCCACATGGTCGAAGTCTATACACAATAGTTCAGAATGTAACAGGAGGTCATTCTTGTTGCGTGAGCGGAATATGCCAGAGAATGTGCAGAAATCAAAGTTCTCTGCTTTGTATTTCCGTGCATTGTCTTTGTCTGTGATAGAACGTAGCGTTTCCGTTTGTTGCTTGGCGTAAGGTCTGACAATATAGCGGTATATGTCGGGAATGTCGATGCAACGCAATGGCTCAATATTGCGGATTGGTCTTCGAAAGAAGGAGAACGAATGACATTCTCCCTCTTTGGTGCCAAAGAATTCTTCATAGATGGATGTAGTGTCATGCATGATTTCCATCAACCTCCTTTCTCTCATTATTGTTCAAGGATGCGATCTCTTTATCCACCTTACTTGTCCGTTTACAATAGCCAGCAACTGTTTCGTTTATAGAGCGAGCGTGTGTAATAGCTTTGACTGACGAGGCAGAGTACATGTTCTTGTTGCCAAACTTGATGTGTTGCAAGTAGCCTGTGCGATGCCACTGCCATAGGGTAGCAGGACATACATTGAAAATTTTGCAAACCTCCTCTGTTGTAAGAAAGGTTTCCTCTGGTTCTTCATTATGAGAGGATGCCATTTGCTCCTCCCATTCCTTGCGTGATTGTGCCAATAGCATATTGGCAAAGTGGTGAAGGTCTTCGGGAGTAACGGTTAGTGCTACCTGTCCTCCCATCTTTGTCAATGACATGATGTCAACCATATTTTTTCTTTTGATATTCGTTATACATACGCTGTCTTGCTCGTAAACCAAGATGCCCCTTCTCGCAGCGTGATAAAAAAGAAACACCGCCAATCCGCTGGTTTGTCGGATTGACGGTGCAAAGGTATATGGCTTTTGACGGCTCTCAATGAGATTTGAATAGGCAGTAGGATGCGACTACTATTGACTACTCTTTGTTAATGGAATTAACGTGACAATATCAAAAATCCTTAGCCAAATGCTGTTTTACGTTTGACTAAGGATTGTAAATGGTAGCAGATTGTCAGAAACGAAATATGCTGCGACAATATGCAATAATCATAGAAAGGAAGTTCTTGCGTCCTAATTTGCGGTCGTAGAAGTGCACCTTATTTTCATTGGTGACATTGTAGCCTATAGCATTTCGTAAAGACCTTCTGTGATACTTGATTTTCTCCTCAACCTGTTTCTTGACGGCATCGGACTCGTACTCCAAGTTTATATGATACTTGCTGAAATACTTGTCGAAACTACTTTTCTTCAGGTTGAACTCATCGACTAGCAGACTGCGAGGAATTGTTGGAAACAATATGCCGTCCTCTATTGCACAATGGATAATGACGGCTGCATCATCTGGATGTTCACCTCTGATAAGCTGGTGAAGTCCGTACTGGATAGCATAGTATTGGGCTGCGAATGGAGTATATTCAATAAGTTTGGTCGGACGTTCTTCATTCGACACCCCACGAATAATCTTCAAGAACCCTAATACCATCTTTTGGGTAATGCCATCAAAGTGCTTCCGTATCAGTTCCTTGGTCAATGCCTCCATCTCGTCATAATGGTCGTTTCCTCTAATGGCAATGTATTTGAGTGTCTTGAGGATTGAAGGTTTCTTTGCCAATTCTTCCCAAGGTGTAGTTTGGTATGACATAACAGCAAGAATGGTCATGCCGAAGGCTTCAAGACTTGGCTTTTCGACATTCTCGTTCACTTTCGTTCCATCAAATTCTTCCTTTATGAGCGAAAGCATGAACCTAACGTTCTCTTCAGTTATGTTGCGAGGCTTGCCGAACTGATGTTCAAGATCCTCGCCGAGTTCGTTTATGTTCATGCCTTTCTGTAATTTAACTGCCTAATTTGCTCGTTGAGCATTGACAACTTGCTTATCAGTTCATCAAAAGAAGGCACCTGTCCGAAAATCATGTGCTCACACATGAATTTATAGTCATCTTGCCATAGTCTTGCAATATCCTCGTTGGGCACGATACATAATGTGGCAGGATATAGCTCATCATAGTTGAAACCCTTAAGTCCGATGAACTTTCTGCGATGTTCAAGTACCGCCTTATACAGGGCTTCGTTGTGGATTGCACGGTCAGCAATTTTGTTTTCAGAATCCATCATCATTGCCAAATCATATATATGGCGAGACATACGCTCCACTCTGACCTTGCTCTTCCTGAACTCTTCATGCAGCAGGAAAACCTTTTCAAGGAAAGTACGCTCGGGGATGACAGCGTTCACCTCAAATGGCTTTTCTGCAAATGGAGCTTTGCTGAAATGGGCGTCAATAGCTGCGTTGATTGCTTTTTTCTCAATAGGCTCCATCATCGATCTGCCGCTGATTTCTATCTTTACCGTATTCTTGATATATGGTGATACTTCATACAAACTATGATAGGTTATTGTTATCACTTCTGGGTCTGTTGTCGTGACTGGTGTGATTACAACATCCACACTAAAGGCATCTGCCCGTATGCCCAAATCCACTAAAGCTTTCCTTACATCATGCTGCATCTTCTCTCTTACGAAAGAACAGGCGGCGCGACGTAGTCTGTCGCTGATTTGAGTCTTCGATAATTCACCGCTAAAGCCAAGGAATTCTCGGCTGAGTGCAATATCCACGTCTTCGGAGAATCTGGCAATCAAGTTCCAACATTTGCTGAGACTTGTACCTCCTTTGAAAGCAATATGTTCTGCATATGGCAAAGTATGAAGGGCTTTCAACACCTGCGTTACCCACCAGTCCTTTTCGATACTTGACGGCGGTAATCCGGTCTGCAATGCCACGGTATTGATAGCTTCACGTTGTCTATCTTCTGGTATGTCTATGAATTTCATCGTACAATTAGTATTTTGCGCACCCATGCAGGGGCAAGTTTTATATCATGGTTGAAATCGTTGTCGTTTACATTCTTTGCGTGCTCAACAAGCACGTTGCGTTCCTCGTCGGTTATTTTGTTCTCGCCTATGGCGCGCATGGCTGTTACAACAAGCATCATCAGCTCTGATTTATAGGCAAAGTTCTTGCCCGAAGACGAATGCTTGAACAGGATGCCACGCCCGTTTCCGATCTTTATCCTACGTGGTGCGCCGTTGGTCAGGAACACGACATTCATGGGTATCTGTGTGGACAATCCGAGACGATTCAAGGCATATGCCCCCATAGGTACAATCTTAGCCTTGTCTCGTTTGGCTATAGCCTGGGCAATGTCTTCAACAGACGGATAGATAATGCCAAGTCCATATTCCTTGTCCTCTTTGGGGTAATAATAGATACCATGAGCCAGCCGCACCAACATTCCGTCGGTGTACATTCGATGGAATGTTGACTTCACGGCTGATGGTGTTCCGCAGTCTGCATAGTCTTGTTGAAAGACTATCGAACCACGTCCTTTCCCTCTAAGCCTCATTTCTATCTTATTTACAGTGCTTTGGCTTGATGTCTGTGCCATATTTTTGAAACCTTTTTATTATATTTTTGGTTCTTGGTCGTTTGCAAAGGTATAGTGTTTTCTTCTAAACGCCAAAGTTTTTATTGAATATCCGTTTTTGAAACGCAATTTAGGCAAACTCGCAATAGGTCAGTCTATCAATTTCACCAGTTCACGTTTCATCTCATTGTCGATTTCCCTGTAACGTGCAAAGGCTCGACTGCCATCTGTGTGTCCCGAAAGAGATGCAACAAGATTTGGATCTTTTACCTTCTTGTACAGGTTGCCGATGAACGTCTTTCTTGCAGTGTGGCTTGTCGCAATATCGCAGATTGGTTTCTGTATAGGCTCACGCGTCTTGTTGTCAATAACAGTCACCATGCGGTCAATGCCGAGCAGTTTCAGAATTTTCTTAATCTGACGGTTGTATATGTTCTGATTTATCTTTGGCAACAACCTCGTTTCAAGGTCTGCATATTTAGCGAGAATCGCTTTCGCCTTATCATTGAGCGGTACTCGGATGGTGCGTGGTTTGTGGTTCTTTGTCTTTTCTGCAATGTATTCCACAGCACCATCAACGATGTTGGCACGTGTCATCTTTTCAAGGTCTCCCACACGGCAGCCGATGAGACAATGAAACATGAATATGTCACGATATACTTGTGTGGATGGCGTTTCGTTACTGAGGTCGGCATAGTAGACTTTGTCACGCTCTTCAAGTGTAAGATAAAATGGAGGGCTGTCCAGCACCTTAGGCATCTCAAAGGTGGCGAAAGGGTCGTTTGTCGTAATATTATGCTTCAAACACCAGTTCACAACCGTGCGTATTCTTCTGAATATAGTATTGATGGAATTTTCCGTTAGTTGGCGTGGTTTGAAACGCTCCTCTATGTCATCGAAGATTTGAGGGTAATGCTCATAATATCCAGCCTCGTTTACCAGATATTTATGAAACTCACGCAAGTCATCGGCTGTTATGGCATCAAGTCGCATGGTGTAACCTCGTCTACGCATAATTTCCCTTTGGAAACGCTCGAAGTGCTGCAACTTACGTACGTTATGCTCATGATGCCTTATAGATTCCTTTTCCATTGGGTGGTTCTCGGCATACTGCTGGCATTGATACACAAGACTGTATTCGTCACCTTTTCTGCCTTGGCGAATGTTGATGTTAGGATGATGAAACTCCTCAATAACACCTTTTAGCCAACGGCTATCCGCTCCATGATAATATTGTGCGGATATAAGCGCCGTCAAGTCCTGCACGGCTTTGTCGAATGCCGTGCGCTTTGCCTCCGCTACAAGAGCCACACGTGTTTTGTAACCCTGCCGTTCCGCGCTCCAATGATTAGGATTGATGGATAACTCGCTGACAGCCTTGATGTCAGTCTTGCCGTCACGCACACGGAAATAAACGTGCGCCTGGTCGGTTATGTTGTTCTTTGCCGAGGTTTCTCGGATGAATGCTGTTACTTTCATGCTACTCTATATATAATGATGTATAACTGGTAGATTGTATAAACGTTAGTTGATGAGGTTGACAAGATTTACTTTCGTTTCCTCATCAATCTCTCTGTATCTGGCGAAAGCTCTGCTTCCGTTTACATGTCCTGTCATGGAACTCACAAGCTCGGGGTCTTTCACTTTCTTGTATAGGTTGCCGATAAAGTTGCGTCTTGCCATGTGGCTTGTAGCAACATCACATATTGGCTTCTGAACCTCCTTTCCTGTGACGGTGTCAAGGATAGTAACCATTCTGTTAATGCCACATTCTCGAAGCACGGCACGGATGCCCTCGTTGTATTGATACACTTGCTTTGTCGGCATAAGCTTTTCTTGCTTGCCATTGTAACGTTTTAATATTTCCATAGCCTTTGTGGTAAGCGGGACGCTCACGGTATGCGACCGTTTGCGCATGGTCTTGTGTGGAAGATACTGCAATATGTCACCGACTATATTGTCTTTGGTAAAAGAAAACAGGTCTCCGACTCTACAACCCACCATTGATTGGAAGATGAACAAGTCACGATATACTTCTAACTCTGGCTTGTTGTGTAGGTTTGCATTGTAAACCTTGTCACGTTCTTCTATCGTCAGATAAAAAGGTGTGCCTTGTACCGCTGCAGGAATAGTGAATGCATCGCATGAGCGGTTTGTTGTAAACCCCATCTTGATGCACCAATGCCCAACAATACGCAGATGATGCATGATACCTATAATCTGTGTGCTTGACATCTGCTTGGGAGGGTGCATGTCAAGGCTGAACTGTTCGTAAAACTCAGGGTAGTCATTGTAATGAATATATTCGTTTATGACATACTCTCTAAAATCAAGGTAGTCTTCTGGACGGATAGTCTCGCAATAGAGCGTGAAGCCTTCCTCTCCTTCTACTTCCCTCTTGTAGGCTTCATAGCGTTGAAGCTTCTTGATTGTTGGTTTATAAACGAGTGCTGATTTCGGACTCATGGGATGTTCCGCAATGTATTGTTCCATTCTCGAAACAACTGTAGTCAATGTCTCTGTTGACCTTGAAGTTGGATTGACACATTCATCAATCACATTCTTCATCCATGCAACATCAGCAGTCGCAGAGTTATACTGATAGCTAAGAGCCGTTATAATGGTCTGCACCAAGACCTTGACTTTCTTCTGCTCGTCAGATGGTACTTTCTTTGTCCTTCGATAGGAAAGTGCATCATTGTCCCAATAGTCAAGCATAACCTCAATGTCGGAACGGACTTTGAGGTCAACATCCTTATCTCGGAGTCGAAAACAAAGATTGGCTTTTGCAGGAGCGTCTTTGTCTTTGGTCTTACATTCCTTTGTGATAATGGTAATCGTCATGTTCCTATGTTTTTTATTTCAGCCACAAAGGTAATATCTTTCCCGTAAATGTTCCCACATATCCCCAATAAACCTTGATTCGTTTAAATCTATTTATGATTTTGTTTTTGCACTTTCTTTCCTTATTATCAGTTGTTTACAGGTGTTATCATTAAAATTCACTTAATCGAATCAATGTAGTTTTAGTAAGTACAGTTTCCACGCTTTTTTTTTGTATTCACAAACTAACCCATTATTATATTACACTCGTTTAAACGACAGAAGCGACAACTATGAGCAGATTCGTGCTTACAGTCATTATGGTATTGTGTAGTGCTGCAACATGTTGCGGTGCCGTCCACCGTGCTTTAGTGCTCGGTTTAGGCAAACAATTAGATACACGTTGGGCTAAGATAAATGGTGACAACGACATACACTATGTGGTGAATATGCTTCAAGACATGGGCTTCACCGATATTGCCACGCTACGTAACGAGCAAGCCACTAAGGCTAATATGGTGAAAGCTTTCAAGCAGCTTGCCGCCCGTTGCAAACAGGGCGACATCGTGTATATACACTATTCGGGACATGGGCAACTCATGACAGACCTTGACGGCGACGAAGCGATGCGCTTGACCGGACGCCACTCGGAGTGGGACGAATCTTGGATTCCGTACGACGCATACATGACTTACTGTCCACAAGACCGTGGCGAACGACATTTCAGTGATGATGAGGTAGCTATGTTTCTTCAACAGATAAGGCGCCGCATCGGTAGCAAAGGCCAACTTATAGTAGCGATTGACGCCTGTCATAGCGGTGATGCCACTTGCGGCGACGACGATGAATGTGTCAGAGGAGTGGACATAAAATTCAATATTCCACGACGACCCGGTACTCCTTCAGCAAAACCCATTAAAGAGCAGTGGTTGACAATAAGTGCCTGCAAACCATACCAACTCAGTTCGGAAGTGAAAGGCAAGCGAGTGGGCAAACTCTCCTACGCCCTTTACACCCTCGGCAAGAAGACAATGAACATGAGCCGCAGCACATTGGAAAAGAGACTTGCTGATATCTTTCGCACATACGAGAGCCGCATCAGACAAACACCGATGGTGACAGGACGCAAATAAATTACGATAGATGGGTTACCTTTATCTGAAAAAGACTTTAACAAACAAAACACTAAAAATATGAATACAAAAAAGTTGTTATCATTTATTATGGTTTTGATGCTGGCAATTAATGTTTCAGCCGAATCGTTCACCTATTTCAACCGCGGAATAGCATTCAAATGCAAGGTAAAGGATGGCAAAGCCATCATAACCGGCTTCGACAACAAAGCCGCTATGGTGGTCATTCCTGCACAAGTGAAAAACAAGAAAGGCCATACACTGCAAGTTTCTACAGTTGATTTATTTCAAATAGCGTTAGTTTATAAAACTCGTACAGTAGTGATTGAGCAAGGTATTACAGAGATTTCTAAGTTATGTTTCTATGGTTTCACCCAACTCTCAGAAGTGTATATTCCAAATTCTATTGCACTTGTTGGTGAAAAAGCGTTCAATCCAAAAACTTCGACGAAATTCAACATGCCTTCCACAATCCACGAGTCAGACCTTTTGGCAGGTAATGTAATCTATACTAAAGCAGTTGTTCCAACTTATTCAGATCCTATAGCAGGAATTGATCTTAGCAATTATGGCGATGACTCAGCTGCAGGTAAAGATGAAGTTAGCAGTGTCAAGCCCTCGGCTCCTAAAATCACAAGCATCACACCCGGCACATCAGACATCGACATGAATATCCCGAGAAGTTCTATGAGCCGCGAAAACACGTTCTGCCTGATTGTAGCCAATGAGAAATATGCCAATCAGGACACCCCGAACGTTAAATATGCAGCTCAGGACGGCAAGACATTCGAGGAATATTGTCTGCGCACTTTAGGACTGCCACGAGAGAACATACGCTTTGCCGTAAACGCCAAATATCTGGAGATGAAGGAAATGCTGAAATGGTTCGGTGAAGTGGCAGATGTGTATGGTAAGGACGCCAACTTCATTGTGTATTACGCCGGACACGGAGTGCCTGACGAGAAAGGCAACTGCAAGCTTATCCCTGCAGACGTCAGTATCAACGACGTGAATAACGGCTATAGCCTTAAAGAAATATATACTTCACTCGGAAAACTTCCTCTCAACAGTGCGCTTGTGCTTATTGACGCTTGTTTCAGCGGTAACGACCGTCAGAATGTGGCAGCCCTTGATGAGACACATCGTGGCATCACACCAGTGGTGAAGCAAGAAGCGGTGACCGGAAATGTTGTAGTACTCACAGCGGCATCAGGCACAGAGACGGCTCTTGCCTACGAAGAACAGGCTCACGGACTCTTCTCCTACTTTGTCATGAAGAAACTACAGGACACGAAAGGCGAGGTGAGCTACGGCGAACTCTACGACTATGTGAAGAAGAACGTCATGCGCAAATCTGTTGTGGCAAAAGGCAAGAAGCAGACACCCTCTGTGACTGTTTCGCCGAAGATGCTGAATACATGGAAAAATATTAAATTCTAAAAATAAAAACGATTATGAAAAAATTTCTTTTATCATTGGCAATGGCAATAACTGCCATTGGAGCAAGTGCACAGAATACTTATAATGTGCGAGCTGGTGGAGCAGTTCTGAATGAATATGCTGCGTTTACAACTATGACACAAGCCAATATATCACTTAAGAATGTCAGCTTGTGGACATTTTCTCCAGCAGTGCAATTTGCCACAGATGGTGATGCCATAGCTGCTATGCTTCATGCCAATATTGGTTATCGAACAAGAATAGGTAATAATTGTCTTTTTGTGCCGAAAGTTGGTGTTGCAGGAGGTTATTTTTCACAGGAAGAATATAATAATACATTCCTTGTAGGTCCATCAATCGATTTGGCTTTAGAGTTGAAACATTTCGTAATAGGTTTGACTGGATTTTATTCTATAAATAAAGCTATGGAACTATACGATTATTATGAAGATGAATGTAATATCCCTATGGTATCCCTCACTTTAGGCTATACCTTCTAATCTGATTCACAATGAAGAGAATAGTCTTCATAACCATTATATTGTTCCTCTGTATCTCTTCACTGCTTGCCAAAGTCAAGCAGGAAAGATGCGGAGGAACTTATGCTTATACATATTCAGGCAGTATTTCGTATGACGAAGCCAGGACCAAAGCCATTGAGAACGCCATTGTTATGGCGTTGGCAGACAAGTTTGGCACCACTGTCACATCGCAGTCATTGCTTGAACTCACGAACAGTGGCGACCGCTTCGACCAAATGTCTCGCCTTCAGGTTAAAGGCAAACTGGTGAGACACATAAATGCTCCCGTGGTTTCGGAGCCTGTATATGCCGACAATATGTTCACGCTGAACGTCACCGTCGACTTCTACGCAACACCAATAGAATATGCTCCCGTGGAATTTGTGGCAAAAACACTGCGCAACGGCACATCCGACCGCTATGAAAGCAGCGAGTACGTTGCCGGCGACCGCTTCGCTATGTCGTTCTGCTCGCCGAAAGCGGGTTATATGGCAGCGTTCTTCGAGGACCGCAACACGGTGGTGTGCATCCTACCATATATCGGTGATGACGATATGCCGTTTCGTGTGGGCAAGGACAAGCGTCATATCTTTTTCGAAAACGACGAAAACGGCTATCAGATGACTTGTGGCGAAGAACCGGAAATTAATTATGTGCATGTGGTGTTCTCACCCAATCCGTTCATCAATGCCGACCTTATGCGTACGATGACACGCAAGAAGTTTAACCATTGGTTGGAAAAACATCTTAACTACGATCCTGATTTGCAGGTGCAAACATTGATGATAAGAGTATTGCCCGATAAAGAACAATAAGTGTCGGCAGGATGGGTTACTTTCATACCAGATGTGTTTTAACATATAAACAAGTAAAAAGAAACTTAGAGGAATGTTGCTAAAAATGAAAACAATGCGCCGTAACCATACCGATGCAGAGGTGGTGGAGGGCATTTGGCGGCACGACAAGAACATGGAGGAATGGTTCTACGCTTCAGCACGGAGCTATTTTGACCGCCATTTCAAGGAAGTTTTCTTTGACAAGGACCGCAAACAGGAGATTTTCCAGACCGCTTTTCTGAAAATATGGACAGAAATGACCAATGGTACCATATCTGTTTCTGACAGCAATGTAGTGCGGCGCCGACATACCGGTGAGGTACAGTCGATGACATGCAGCCTGCTGACGTTTGTAATGGCGTTCGCAAAGATGGAATATCGCGAACTCGTACGCAGCGAACGACTCGACTATTACGGCGAGATTTTCGACAGTGCGGAACACTCCGAAACGATGAAGATGCCTTGTGAAGAGAGTGCCGACACGCTGAAAGCACGTATTGTGGATGATTGCATACAGCGCCTTTCGCCACGTTGCGTAGAAATCCTCACAATGTTCTATTACGAAGGCAAAAGCCTTGACGAGATTCTTATGCTGCGCAGCGACAGAAGTTCGAGCAAGAACGGTCTGAAGACAGCCAAGAACAAATGCATGAACACGTTGCGGAGCATGGCAACAGAAGAGGTTCGTAAATGTAACATCTAAAACAACCCATGCTATGAATGAAGAGAAATTTAATCCCAATGTCGCTGATGCCGACACTATGCTAATTGTGGCAAGGCTCGGAGAGAGAAAGAGGAAGCTGGAGCGTATGGCAGAAATGGAGCAGCGTCTGGCACGACGCACTACAGCAAGACTATACACCAGCATAGTCTCAGCAATGGCAGCAGTGGTATTGCTTACACTCGTGTTAGTACCATTGTGGCGTATGCAAATATCGCCTTTGGACAAAACCGGCATATCGCAGCCTACGTTCAGCGACTATCGTAGTGGAAATGCCGACATTGCTGAGATAACCAAATTAATGAATCGGCAAGACTACAAACAGGCTTTGACCGTTACGAAGAAGGCTCTGCACACCTCAGATATAGCATTGAAAGATTTATATGGAAAGGATGTGGAATTCGACGATGAGGAATTGGTTTACGAAGAAGAATTGGAGAGAAACACCAACAGCGAATTACGCTGGGCATACATCTATCTGCTCGTGAAACTTGACGACGTAAAAGAAGCCCGAAGACAGTTGCATAAATACCTGAAGGCAAAGGATTATTGCCAACACCAGGCTGAAGCCAAGGCATTGCTGGAAGAAATCAACTGATTATGATGTTTTTTCCAACATCTAAGGGTTACTTTTTCTGCCCCTCTTGCTTAAACCGGCAAATAATATAAACAATAAAAAATAATAGGATTATGAAGAAGATTCTTTCTTTTGTGGCAGCACTCATGATTGCAACCACAGCAACGGCACAAACAGCAATGGAACTGGCAAGACAACAGCAGGAACTCAATGCCATTAATATGAAAATGCTCAACGCCAAACCCACCAAACAGGCAAAGAAACAAGCCAAGGAACTTAAGGCTGAGGGATGGACAGTGCCAGCCGGAGACATAGACATAGCACAACAGGTGACGAGAAGCCAGCTTTACAGCGCTGAACTGACAACAGACGAAAGCGGAAACGTCACAAAACGATATATCATGCAGACGGCACAGCAGACAGCAGGAACGTACAACTCAGGCTATGCAGCAGCACGAGCAGCAGCACAGACAGAACTTGCAGCAATGTTGAAGACCGAACTTGTAACTGCAATGCAGCAGAAACTCGACAATAGCCAGAGCAATGCTCTGACGGCAACAACTATTGACAAGTTTAACCAAAGATCGAGAATGATTGTAGACCAGACTTTGACAAACGCTATTCCTGTGCTTGCCATCTACCGCAGATTACCCAATAACAACTTTGAGGTACAAGTGCGTATAGCCTTCGACAAGAAGGAACTCATTGCGCGAATTAAGCGCAATATGGAACAGGAACTCGAAAAAGAAGGCGACAAGCTTTACGATATTGTCGATACAGTCTTTGATGATAAATTATGATACACAAACGATTTATAACAATAATATTGGGCATGGTTCTTAGTATAACTTGGGGTCATGCCCAAACGCTTTCAAACAACAAGCTAAGACGTGGACTCGACGATTTCCGAAAACAGACAAGAAAAGAATTCGAGGATTTCCGCAAGCAGGCTATGAATGAGTTTATAAGCTTTGTACGAAATCCGTGGAAAGACTTTGAACACACAGCACCGGTGCCGGTACCGGAAGAAAAGCCCGTCCCCCCGGTGGTTATGCCCGAAGAAGACGAACAGAAACCTGTGGAGGAAAAGCCAATTGTAATAGAGGAAGTTGTTACACCAAAACCTCCCCAGCCCCAGCCACAACCCATAGAACCAATCATTGAAGTTCCTGTCGAGGTGCAGAAATACACTGCATTTACATTCTTCGGTACACAATGTAAGGTGAGATTTGATTCCGATATAAAATTAACACTTGACGGATCAAGCAATAACAATGTGGCTGATGCCTTGCAGACGCTTACCGGCAACAGCTACGACAATATGATAATAGACTGCCTTGCACTACGCGATTCACTGCAACTAAGCGATTGGGCATATCTGCAAATGCTGCGTTCGCTGGCTTACAGCATAGAAGGAGAGCGAACAAACGCTGCAACCCTGCTCATGGCGTACCTCTATATGCAGTCGGGCTATAAGATGCGTCTGGGTGCAAACGACAATCGCCTTTATATGCTCTATGCATCAAAGCACTATATTTACGACCACGTCTCGTACGAAATAGACGGCGAAACCTATTTTGGCATCGAACAGTTGCCGACACGCCTCTCTGTATGTAATGTGGAATTTCCGAATGAGAAACCTTTGTCGCTCTACATTAATACATGCCAGAGATTCACCTCAATGCCGTCGGACATTCGCAGAATCACATCAAAACGCTATGGAGGTTTTGGTATAGAAGCATCCGTAAACAAAAATCTTATGGACTTCTATTCCACTTATCCTACTTCGTTTATTGATGACGATATAATGACACGATGGGCTATGTACGCCAACACGCCTATGGACATAACCACAAGCAGTCTCATCTATCCGCAATTGCGCAGACAAATGGAAGGTCTTTCGCAGTTAGAAGCTGTAAGTCGCTTACTCAATATGGTACAAACAGGACTCGAATACGAATATGACGACAAGGTATGGGGTGGAGACAGAGCGTTCTTTGCCGAAGAAAGTCTGTTCTATCCATATTGCGACTGTGAGGACCGCTCAATCCTTCTCACACGCTTAGTGCGCGACTTGCTTGGTCTGAAGTGCATCCTCGTATATTATCCCGGTCATCTTGCATCTGCAATAGAATTCTCAGAAGGCAATGTAAAGGGGGATTACATCATGTATAAACGACACAAATATATCATAGCAGACGGAACTTATATCAACGCTCCGATTGGAAAGACAATGCCTGAAATGGATAATGCTACAGCAAGAATGATAGTATTAGACTGATACGGAAAATTAGCCTTTTCCTATTTTGACCCTCTACTTGCATCCTTGTGTTTTTATATGTTTTTCCGCTTATGGGTGCACAGCAAGCGCCCATAAGCGGTATGTGGAGAAAGGTTTTTGTCAAAGCCCTGCCTAACCGGATTTCGCTGATAAAATTCCTGTTTGGCGGTTAGTTTGCCTGACAATATTTGCATTTCTAATGCTCAATACTATGAGCTGAGCGCACAACAAAATCTTTGGTGCGAAATTCTTGAGTTTTGAGCATTTGGGGCCAATGCGCTCATACACAGTGTATTATGCGGCTTTCTATAGAAATGTTATGAAATCAGATTCGCAAAAGAGCCGTTTTTTGCTGCAATAGCGCCACTTTTACACTACAATAGTGCCACTTTTATCATGCAATAGCGCCACTTTTACACTCTAATAGTGGCACTATTGTAGTGTAAAAGTGGCGCTATCGTTAAGCTCGGGTGCTGTTTGCACAGCAAAACACCATAAAAACAGCTTTTTGATTCTCTATAA
>ERZ1031020.254-NODE-254-length-26283-cov-12.056238_pt1 | contig 26283 bp, 17 predicted proteins | sample MGYA00517109_ERZ1031020 | MGnify/ENA primary metagenome ERZ1031020 (study PRJEB33719, sample SAMN04261270) | wastewater metagenome | biome: rural village; feature: human; material: feces | host: Homo sapiens | place: El Salvador | collected 2013-01-07 ... | reverse complement strand
TAACAAACCCCACAGCTTCCTTTGTATTCCGCCTTAAAAGCCTTACCTTTGCATCTATGAAAAAACAAGATGCTAAAACAACAAATAGAAAACAACAACGGCACAACTCTCATCGAGCTGTGCCGTTGTTGTATGTTTAACTTAAAAAACTTTTCGTAATTAATGAAGAATCTCACGAGCCCTCATAGTTACCTGTTAAACAATCGTTCAATTTACCTTAAACCTAATAACTAAAAACCTAAATCTATTACTACTAACCTAAACAATCTATTAACCTTTTGACGATGCAAAGGTACAAAGATTTTTTGTGTCCGCAAACAAACAGCGTTTTTTTTAGCGTCTTTTAGCTGTTTTATTGATTTACGACAAGGTTTTGTGTCCGTACACAACACTTGTTAACACATGACGGCAAGCGTTTAACAAACCCCACAGCTTCCTTTGTATTCCGCCTTAAAAGCCTTACCTTTGCATCCATGAAAAAACAAGATACTAAAACAAAAGATTCGAAGCCACATTACGCGCTTCTCGACGGTCTGCGAGGCGTGGCGGCACTCCTCGTAGTATGGTATCACGTATTCGAGGGATTTCAGTTTGCGGGCAACAAGCCCGTTATTGACTTCATCAACCACGGCTATCTTGCCGTCGACTTCTTCTTCATCCTTTCCGGTTTTGTCGTAGGCTATGCTTATGACAGCAGATGGGGAAAGACGCTTACGTTGGGAGGATTCTTCCGCCGCCGTCTTATCCGCCTCCAGCCAATGGTCATTATGGGTGCTGTGATTGGCGCTGCGTCGTTCCTGATCAGCGGCATGGAGCGATGGGACGGCACGCACGCCACGCTTTGGCTCACCTTTCTCGCCTTCGTCTGTGGATGCCTTATGCTCCCTGCCCTACCCGGAATGCCGCGTGAGGTACGCGGCAACGGCGAGATGTTTCCGCTGAACGGACCGTGCTGGTCGCTCTTCTTCGAGTACGTTGGCAACATCGTGTACGCGCTCTTCATACGGCGTCTGTCAACACGCCTGCTTGCCTTGCTTTCGTTCGCGCTTTGCTGCGCCCTTGCATGGTTTACCGTAACTGACCAGTCGGGCTACGGATCTATCGGAGTGGGATGGACGGTTGACCGTACCAACATACTCGGAGGAATGCTCCGTATGCTTTGTCCGTTCACCATGGGCGTCCTCATGTCGCGCTTGTTCAAGCCCTTACGACAAGCCCGCGGAGCCTTCTGGACGAGCGCAGCCTTATTGCTCATCATCTTCCATGTACCTTATATATATAGTGACGGAGCGCTGAGCCTTAACGGAGTGTTCGAGGCAGCTTGCATCATAGCTATATTCCCGCTGGTGGTATGGTACGCTGCATCCGGCAAAACCACCGACATCGCCTCAACGCGCATCTGCCGTTTCCTCGGCGACATTTCGTATCCGCTATACATCGTCCACTATCCTCTGATGTACGCATTCTATATGTGGCTCATCAAGACACGCCAATACACGCTGCACGAGACTTGGCCTGCGGCATTGGCCGCAGTGACCGCCAGCATCATCCTGGCATGGCTGTGCCTCAAGCTATACGATATGCCGGTGAGAAAATGGTTGAGAAACCTATAAATAACGAAACACCTCCCATATATAATAAGGTGGAACATTATTGTTCTTACTTTTCTTCGTTCTTGTCCCCTTCCATCAACCTTTTCTGTTCACGCTCAAAGTTCTCCAAGAAGTGAATCTCTACAGGCGAGAGGTTATTCTTGGTACGCTCCTTGAATTTGTCGTATTCTTGGTCGGCTTTCTCTTTGAAATCTCCAACACCTTGCGATAGAACACCTTTTCACTGGAGCGGATGTCACGTATTCTTGTAAGCAACTCGTCAAAATAGTTGCCACCTCATGCTCTCTTCAATAGGTCATCGTTCATAGCGAAGCCTTTTACTATATACTCCCTCGATAGCTCCATGTTTAGTGGTTGTTGCAAAAAATGCAACAACCTCTTTTTCGTCCAACTCTCCATCCTCCAACACATTCTTTATATGTCGTGAGATAGTGGACTTATTACGCTGAAACAACTCAGCCATCTGGTCAAGTGATAGCCAGACAGTATCGTTCTGCAACTTCACTTCTATCTGTGAATCGCCATCAGGAGTTTGATATAATAAAAATTGCCCTTTATCCATTGTCTTGCTTTTGTCTTTTCCTTGGCTCTTCTATCAAGTCATTAACAATAAACGTATCGCTCATCAGATGCAAGCCAAGCCCTTTGACTTGATTTCAGAATACAAATATATAGTTTTTATCTGATTTTTCAAAGCCGGTAAAGCCATATTTTCATCTTTATTTCGTAACTTTGCATTTATGGCAAAGTATTGTTGACCATTGGCTTTAAAAAGCATGGCACACAACAACATTGCACATGACATCGTTGGTAAAAAACAAAGCATTCGCTATTATTTCGCGTTCAGCCAAAAGCCTCGGAAACTTATTGGATGGAAATAACGTAACAGAAATAATTGTGATAAGGCATTCGGTATGGCATGCCTTAGATTATCGTATAATAGAAATGCATCTCGCCTTAGGCGTGATGTATTCTTTATTGATAATCTGAGGTTTCCATTCCGAGGCTGCCTCATAGCTGAACGCAATAAGGAGCATCACGCCCTTTTTGCGTCTTGGCGTGATTGATAGTTCATGCTCATAATTCACATAACTATCCATCTTATACGTTTATGGCAAAAAGAAGCATAGACAGGGCAAAAGCTGCCAAGAAAGACGAATTCTACACCCAACTTGAGGACATCAATAACGAACTACGCCATTATCGTGAGCATTTTCGCGGCAAGACGGTGCTGTGCAACTGCGATGACCCTCGCATTAGCAACTTCTTCACTTATTTCGCCTACAACTTCGAGTTTCTTGGATTGAAGAAACTCATAACCACTTGCTACAAGAATCAAGACATGGACCTATTCAGCCAAAACAAAAGCGAACAGGCTGTGTATCTCGTTTATGAAGGCGACAAAAACGGTAACACTATCCCCGATGCTGAGGAAATAGGGGTAAAACCACTTAAAGGCGACGGCGACTTTCGCAGCAAGGAATGTATTGAGCTGCTGAAAGAGGCTGATATTGTGGTGACCAATCCTCCTTTCTCGTTGTTTAGGGAATATATAGGACAGTTGATGGAATATGGAAAGAAATTCATAGTTATAGGAAATGTAAACGCTTTATCATATAAAGAAATATTTCCGCTTGTCAAAACCAATAAGGTTTGGCTTGGAGCAAGTATTCACAGTGGTGATAGAAAATTTTGGGTTCCTGCTGACTATGAGTTAAAAGCAGCAGGATGTGGAATTGATGACAACGGAATGAAGTTTATTAGAGTAAAAGGTGTTCGTTGGTTCACCAACCTCGATTACAAAGAACGCCACGAAAACCTCATCCTATACAAAAACTATACTCCCGACGAATATCCTCGATACATCAATTATGATGCCATTGAGGTTTCAAAGACGGAGTTGATTCCTTGTGATTATGATGGCGTAATGGGAGTACCAATTACATTCATAGATAAATACAATCCCGACCAATTCGAGATAATAGGCATAGGCAATGGTGGAGAGCTTGGCGTGGAATGTGGAGTGAGCGCCAATCTGACGGCAGAGCAATGTGCCGCATTGTTCCGTGAGGACAAGAGTTTCCGTAAAGGCAAGTTATGCTATCGTAATGACAAAGGCAAGCTCATTGGTTGCTATGCCAGAATACTTATAAGAAAAAGAGCATGACTTACCGTACCATAAAATTCAACTTATGAACATCGAACTTAAATCAATCGCAATACGCGACCTTATATCCGGTTACACCAACGACCCCAATAATGGAGTTTATGGTTACCATGGCAAACTGAACATACGCCCTCCATACCAGCGTGAGTTTCGCTACGACTTGAAACAGCAGCAAGCCGTTATAGAAACAATCTTGAAAGGCTTTCCGCTCAACATAATGTATTGGAGCGTTGTGGGGGATGGTAGTTATGAAATGATAGACGGACAGCAACGTACACTGTCCATCTGCGAATACTTCCAACATGCCTTCAATATCGTCGACAAAGACCGTCCCGTATTATATTTCGACAATCTCACAGATAAAGAAAAACAGCATTTCCTCGACTACGAGTTGACAGTGTATTTCTGCACAGGCACTGACAAGGAGAAACTCGACTGGTTTCGTGTCATCAACATAGCAGGTGAGCGTCTGCTTGACCAGGAGTTGAGAAACGCCGTGTATGTAGGGCCTTTCGTCACGGACGCACGCCGCTACTTCAGCAAGCATGGATGCGCGGCATACAAGGTAGGCAGCGACTATATGACAGGAAAATTAGAGGAGCAGGCGTACTTGGAAACCGCCTTGAAATGGGCGGCACGCCATGACGGAATAGCAGACACCACACCTGTAGACAAATATATGGCAATTCATCAGTACGACCATAACGCCTACAAGCTGTGGGCATACTACCTGCAGGTCATGACATGGGTAAAGTCTACTTTCCCCAAATACCGCAAGGAGATGAAAGGACTTGACTGGGGAGAGATGTTTGATGAGTTCGGCAGTGAAGATTACAACACCGACAAACTTGAGCAGCAGATACATGACCTCATGGAAGATGACGAGATAATGAAGAAATCGGGCATTTACCGTTATGTATTGAGTAATGACTTACGCGACCTTAGTTTTCGCACCTTCGACAAAAAACAAAAAAGAGAAGCTTATGAACGCCAAAAAGGCATTTGTCCGCATTGCGGCAAGCACTTCGAGTTGGAAGAAATGGAGGCTGACCATATAAAACCATGGCGTGACGGTGGCACTACCATCGCAGAAAACTGCCAAATGCTTTGCCGCAACTGTAATAGAGTAAAAGGTGGCAAATGAATGACTTTTAGGCAAACCTCCCCTCCCATTTACAGAAAAATCCTCCATAATCCGCAGCCGGACTATGGAGGATTTATTATTTTAAACTGATAAGATTATCAATTACTTCTTGTTGAGGGCGAGGTCGATAGCCACGGCGATAGCTACAGAAGCACCTACCATCGGGTTGTTACCCATACCGAGGAAGCCCATCATCTCTACGTGAGCAGGAACTGAAGAAGAACCTGCGAACTGAGCGTCTGAGTGCATACGACCCATAGTATCAGTCATACCGTAAGAAGCAGGACCTGCAGCCATGTTATCTGGGTGCAATGTACGACCTGTACCACCACCAGAAGCTACTGAGAAGTATGGCTTACCAGCAGCAATACGCTCCTTCTTGTATGTACCAGCTACTGGGTGCTGGAAACGTGTAGGGTTTGTAGAGTTACCAGTGATAGATACATCTACATCCTCGCTCCAGTTGATAGCAACACCCTCGCGAACGTCGTCAGCACCGTAGCAGTTAACCTTAGCACGTGGACCGTCGCTGTAAGCGATGCGGTTAACAACCTTCAACTCACCTGTGTAGTAATCAAACTTTGTCTGAACGTATGTGAAACCGTTGATGCGGCTGATGATCTGAGCAGCATCCTTACCAAGACCGTTCAAGATAACGCGCAATGGGTTCTTGCGAACCTTGTTAGCCATCTCAGCAATCTTGATAGCACCCTCAGCAGCAGCGAAAGACTCGTGACCAGCCAAGAAAGCGAAGCACTGAGTCTCCTCACGGAGCAAACGAGCAGCCAAGTTACCGTGACCGAGACCAACCTTACGGTCGTCAGCTACAGAACCAGGGATGCAGAAAGCCTGCAAACCGATACCGATAGCCTCAGCTGCATCAGCAGCAGTCTTAGCACCTTTCTTGATAGCGATAGCAGCACCAGCTACATACGCCCACTTAGCGTTCTCGAAGCAGATACGCTGAGTATCTTCACACATCTGATAAGGGTCAACACCTGCGTCCTCGCAGATTTGATTAGCCTCTTCCAAGCTCTTGATACCGTTAGCATTAAGAGCAGCAAGAACCTGCTTCTCGCGACGTTCCTGACTTTCGTAACTTACTTTTCTAATCATATCTGTATCTCCTTATTATTCTTTACGTGGATCAATTGCTTTAACAACACCCTGCTCAGCAGTTGTACGACCGTAGCTACCTGTGAACTTCTTGACAGCCTCGTTAGCGTCCATACCGTTCTTGATAGCCTCCATCATCTTGCCGAGGTGAACATACTCGTAACCACAAACCTGGCTGTCCTTATCCAAGAACTGCTTTGTGATGTAACCCTCTGTCAACTCGAGGTAACGTGTACCCTTAGCTACAGTACCGTAGAGAGTACCAGTCTGTGAACGAAGACCCTTACCCAAGTCCTCAAGACCTGCACCGATAACAAGACCGCCCTCAGAGAAAGCGCTCTGGCTACGACCGTAAACAATCTGGAGGAAGAGCTCGCGCATAGCTGTATTGATAGCATCGCAAACGAGGTCAGTGTTCAAAGCCTCAAGGATAGTCTTACCTGGAAGAATCTCAGAAGCCATAGCAGCTGAGTGAGTCATACCAGTACAACCGATAGTCTCAACGAGAGCCTCCTGAATAACGCCTTCCTTGATGTTCAGAGAGAGCTTGCAAGCACCCTGCTGAGGAGCACACCAACCCACACCGTGAGTATAACCAGAGATATCCTTGATCTCTTTTGCCTGAATCCATTTTCCCTCTTCAGGAATTGGAGCTGGTCCGTGGTTAGGACCCTTAGCGACAACGCACATGTTGTCTACTTCTTTTGAATAAATCATAATCGGTATAATAAAATAAATTATTAATGTAAAAGTCTTACCCATACGCGAGCGACGCTATATCCTATATATAATAAGGTATAGACGCTCTACTCATTTACGTTTACAAAATTACAAAAAAAGACTTAGACAATACCTATTTCAAGGTACTTTTTTGTTTGTATTTCAGTATTTTCACTTCTCAACAGCAAAAAGCAGTAACAGCCTGTTAAAAAAACATGCTGTTACTGCTTCTCTTAATTTATCATTATCATCTTACGGCAATCTTCTCTGCCTTACCGTTTCTCACGCGGATGTAGACGCCAGCTGCTTTTGGCTTCTGTTTCAAGGCACAACCATCGTAGGTATACCATTTTTCATCTGCCTCACTGTTTTCCACTTCCACGATACTTGTCGTAATCGAGCGTTCATCGAAAGCAATTTCAAAAGGATTCTTCCTATTGCCTACCACAGCGTCGTCAGAATACTCCAGCGTATTGTCGGAAATCAGGATGTCTGCTCCATACTTTATTCTGAAAGTCAGTTTCTCGACAGACTCACCAGGAATTGTCAGGAAGACGATGCCGTCACTGTCAGTAATTCCAGTGGTACGACACTCGCTACCAGCAAACACTCCCGTCTCGCATTCTGCAAGCGGTTTTCCACAATAAACGACGCGGGCAACGACGGTCATATTGCCAGGATACTTACTGTCATCCACCGGATTGAATACTGTCATCGTTACCGGCAGGTACTCCATTGCGGCGGCCTTCGCCTTTGCCATGCTCTTCGGATATGAGAAAGAGCGGTCGGCATCAGCCTTGCTAAGATACATATAACCTTGCGACGGAACAAGAGCCTGCAGGGTGCCTGCCCATTCGTAACCATCGAAGATAGCGAAGCCTGACTTACCCTTTACAAGGTCACCGTCTACGGGATTGAGCGAAGCGAATGCATCACCAAGGCTTATGGCTGCCGTACCGTTGTATGCCAGCCAGTTCCAGCCATTCCTTACGGTAATCGTGCGCTCTGAGTCTGTCGGAGACAAACCGATGGCTGAAAACTCCTCGGCATTGTTCATAAGCACCTTATACATCTCCTTGTTGTTCATCAGGATGTCCCCACCGTCCCAGACGTTCTCGTATCTCATGATGGAGCGCTTCTTGCTCTTCACCACATCAACGCTGCCGGATATCGGCGACATCAAAGAAGTGGCATTCATATCGTTGGCCACTACGGAGAGAGACATCCAGTTCCATCCCTCACCCAGGGTCATCGTCTGTTCTATCATCTCAAGAGCGTCAAGGACCACAGGCTCCTGGAATGAGCCAAACACTCCACTGACATTGAAGTCTATGTCACGGCTTGTCTTTACCATAGGCCATACGGTTCCCGTAGAAGCATCATACACTCTGAACGTCACGTTCTTGTTCTTGTCGTCAGCATTGCCTGCAATGTCGAGCATGACGAAATAGTCATCGTAGCGCTTGTTGTAAACAGGATGAGCCACGCCTCTGCACTCACCGTCTACGAATGCCGCAACAATATCATCAGGGTCGTTTGACGGAATGCCCTGTATAGACAGACTTCCTACAAGATTCATCGAACTTGAATACTTGCCGTTATCAACTGTCCATGTGGGAACACTTCCCCTGACGTTCAGTTCGAGAGTCAGCGGTACGGCAATGTCGTCAGAGTTGACGAGATAGACTGTCTCCGAATATCTGCCGACCGGACAACTCTTGGCGACGGTGAAACATACAGTCTGCTGCGACAGCGGCGACAGCATACCTGATGTAGCGTCAGCCTTGAGCCATTGCGGCAGGTTGCTGATGGTCCATTCCTGCTGAGTTCCGCCCTTGTTCACAATGACAGCACTGAAGGTCGACTGCTGACCTACCTCCTGCTCCATAGCAACATTGTCCTCCATCCATGAAAGAGCGTTGCGGTGGACGTAAGCCGACCAGCACACTGGCTCGCAGTAGTTGCCGTTGACATCCTTGACGCGCTTAACCCTGAAGTTAAGAGTACATCCCTCTATCCGAGCCGGAGCCTCGTCAATGTTGATCACAATCTTTTCGTTGCTTGCAGTAAACGAGAACGGCACATTGGTCTCCACCGGTTTCTCCTTAAGAGCAGGAGCCACATCTGAGAACATAAGTCCTGATGAAGAGCCGACCATCCTTCTCGTCATATTCATGGCGACGATACATGTATCGACAGGAACGGTCTGCAGCTGATTGCCGCTATCAAGGATTTTTGTTTCAAACGGGAAGTAAGCCACGAGTCCGGTCTCCTTTCCGGTGAGCCTCAGCTTACGGTTGTCCGCCAGGGTGGAAGCATCCAGAGTGGCGTTCCACACCCTCACCTCATCAATGCCACCTTTCAGACGGCGGTCGTAAACGTAAGTCTGATCCGGATTCACACGTCTGCGCACTCCGACAAGGATGGAGTCAGAGTTAAGCGAACCGACATTTCGTGACGACAATGACAATGCACGCTGTCCGTCAACATAAAGGGATGTGTTTCCGGAGCGAAGTACATTCAGCGCGATATGATGCCACTGGTTATCGGCAACATCAATCGTTGAAGTCTGCTGCACGTTGTCAGAAGCCGTCAGTCTGATCTGTCCGTTCTTGTCTGTCCACACGTCAATGTCGCCCATCTGCAGAATCTGAGCCTCAGCCTGCTGTTTTCCTGCCTTTACCCACAGCTCCACAGCTCTGTTGTCCTCTGTTCCGACAGCCAGGTCGCCAGCGAAGAAAGCAAGATGAGTGTTACCGTCAAGACTGACAGCTTTGTTCACGTTGTTCAGATACCATGTATCGCCGGTTGCCACGAGATGACGGTTACGCGCATAGTCGTTAATCAGCGTGCCGTCGCCCTCATCCATTTTCCAGTAACCTATGAGATGAGCCGTAGAAGGCATCTTGGTTAGCTGGCGCTGGCGCTGAGCCTCTGTGTTGTCGTGTGCGACGTCCCACAAAGTCAGTTCATGAATAGCGCCTTTCAGATTCTCGCCTACCGACAGAGTGCCTGCTCCGTTGTAAGCCTCCGTAACGCAATCTCTGAACAGGTCCTTGGTCTGAGCCGTAGCCTCATCAGCCACGGTAGCGTTAAGCAGACCGCCGTTGCCGTCACGCTTATAGCTCACCGTTAGGTAGCACCATGAGTCCTCCGGCACTGTCTCCGAGGAAGTGAAGGTGTCGTTGCCGACAGACAGCACGAGATGCATGCCACGGTCGAGAGCTATCTTGAATTTCTCCGTTCCGTTGCCATGAGACAGTACCGTACCCTCGCCCGTAGCCTTCAGCCACATATCCGTAGAGAAGTCCTTGTCGGCAAGCGAGAACGAAGCCTCAGTGGCAGCTGCCTGCTCCTTGCCCTGCATGGCAAACGCCGTATTGTGGGCAATTTCCGATCCGTTGAGCACACCGGTTATCTCGAAGTTGCCGTCGTTGCTCAATGCTCCCTTCACGATTTCCTCATTGAAGGTCACGCTTATATCGTCAGCGATGTCCAGGATGCCGTTGGAAGGTTGTGGCAATCCGAGCGGTTTCGGTTTCACCATATCCTTTGCAATCAGTATCTCGTTGCTGGAGCGTGCCACTTCGTCTCCGCCGTATGAGCTGACGGAAAGCACTCTGAAGCGATAGTTGCCGTCGGCAAGACCGTGCATATTATAATTATACACGACATGCGGCACGTTAGGCAGCAGCTCATTATTGACGGTGAGGTTTTTCGGGTCGACAACATACTCCTTCAGCGTTAGCCAGTCGGACGCTCCCGGTGCGTAAGTCTGAACGCGGAAAGCCTTCAGTCCCGGATAAGTTCTGTCAAACTGGTTGAAGGTTATTCCGAGCGTGTCACTTGTTATAGTGTTCACTACGTTCTTGTCGAGAGCCATATTGACAGCAGACGACGAAGGCATAAAGTCGGCTGATATATAAACCGTGTCGGCTATCACGTCCCACGTGCCGGAACTGTCATACTGATACTGCGACGCAAGCACAATGGCGATGCTGTCAAACTGGAGTTGTCCCTGATTGGTCTGCTCCAGCTGCAACTGCTTGACGACAGTCTCCGTGGCGGGCACTTTTATCAGTCTGCCATCGGTAAGCACCTTACCGTCGATGGATATCTTGGCACCATTGGCATTGTTCTCGTCATTTGAGATAAGACGGAAATACACATCATCCTGGGTTTCGGAGTTGTTGCGCAGCTGCAGCGTGAAGTTGGCAGCACCGCCGGTAGGCACATTGCTCACCTTCGACCACTTCAGGTTGTCAACCATAATCTCCGGCACCTCTATCTGTTGTGTGGCCTCCATAATGACCTTCTCTCCGGGCTTGTAGTAAGACGTACGCACTTCGCCCTCGTAAGGTGCAGAGGTCTGTCCTGCCATGGTTCGGAAGATAGGTCCCCAGTTGCCATACTGATATACGTCCACCGACAAGGCATCACCATCACCATCCTCAGCGAGTGTGTAGGTAAAGTTAGACGACTGCGTGGTCGACTCTTCGTCATACTTGTGTGTTCCGCCTCCGGAATTGTTCTCAAGGATGGCCTCAAAGCCGAAACCGTTCACAATCATACCCGTACTCAGAAGCACATGAACAAGCCCCATCGTGGTCTGTTCGCTGCTCTTTGTGTAAGTGGAGTCCACCGTCTGGCTCATCGTAAGCGACGAACCTGAGTCGAACGAGAAGTTGTTGGTGCGATACTTCGAAGCCTGTTCGTTGGCAAGCACCTTCTGCTGCTCGTTGGTCTTGAGATGCAGATACCAGTTCTTGATGGCGTTGTTCATGTCGCTCACCTCGTCAACGAACTTCTTGGTGGAATCCACGCCTTGAGGCATTACCATCCTGTATGACGGTCCTACGGAAGAAGGTTGTGGGCAGAGGCCCTCTTCTTCCGACCATACGTCAGCATCGTCATTGTCTGAGCCGAACCTTTCGTCTGTCGGTTCCAAAGCCGTGACATACACCGGCTTGTCGGTAGTGTTGACGTAACTGTCAACTGATTCTGCCGGCAGGGTGATGAGCAGGCTGTTTCTCACTTTCTCAAGGTTGGGCAACAGGGTGTTCTCTATATAGTTGGCAGAATACATAAACTCCGTGTCATAATCCAGTCCTGTAATGGTTATGGTATGACAGTCGAGCTTGGCCTTGTCCTGTCCTGTGCCGTCACGCAGCAGTGTCACCTCATTGGCGTCTCCGAAGACAAGATTGGTGGACGAACCTACGAACACGTCGTCCTGCGCACCGACGTATGCCGGATCGGAAGATGTGGATATCGTACGTTCTGTCGTAATTGATCGGGTCCAGCTCGTTGCGTTCTCGCCCTCGGTGGTAACAATCATACCTGCCTCCTGGTCGTGCTTCGTCTCGGAGCGTGCCTCCGTCATCCAGCCCACGGCGCCCGTAGCAATGGTAATACACCATCCGAGATTTGCCACGGCAGTGGTGTTTGTCTGTGAAGAATACACGGTGCCTCGCGTCTTGATATGGTTCACCGTGGTACCCTTTGTCCACGACGCACTCGATGCAGATCCGGGCGGGTCTCTCAGAATCATCTCCAAGACATTAGGTCCTCTGGTGACGAAGTTGTTGCCGGTAGGCTTTGAGCCGAGGATAACAGCTTCCAGACCGTTCTCCCTCCACTTTTTCGAGACGCCGTCCACTTCATAATAGAACTGTATTGCCTTTGTGAACGGACTGGTGATATTGGGGCTTCCTGCCTTCCATGTATAGGTGAACGTACCCTTGTCGTCGAGTTGTATCTGGCTGGTCTTCACCCCTTCTTCATCTTCATCCACACTGTCGTCATAGACCGCCTGGTCAGCCGACAGAGCATTGCTGATAAGCACCTTGGTACTGTCAAGCGGAACTTTCTCGTAGACATACTTGCCGTCGTCGTCCTTCTTGTCGTAGTTGGTATACTCCTCATACGCCTCAAGCTTGAAGGTATACTTGTCAAGGGCGTTGAACAGCGGATAGCCGTAATTATATTTCGCAGTCCTTACGCGGGTCTGCGGATCCATCGTTTCTTCATACACCGTAGCGTCGAAGTTGCCCTGTGCATCATACACATTATATGTTCTGATGCCGAACGCACCGATATTGTTGTCGGTCTGCGTCACGTTGAACACCGGCTCCGTATGCCAGGCATAGTTGAATGCCTTGTTGTATCTGTACACCTTCATTTCTCCGTCCACAGACACGGTGTCGGTCTCTACGTGCAGCGGGTCGGAGAGGTCAATGGAATAGCTCTGCTTTATGAGGTTTTCGCCATTAAACGGATTGTCCGTGTTGTTCCCGGCAAACTTCACCTCCTGAAGTGCATACCTCAGCGGCGGAAGCATGGCCGAAAACTCTCCTGTCTTCGGGTCAGTCTTGATATAGGCGAAACTGCTGTAGTTGGCTGCTCCGCGGTACGACTCGCTGCTTATCAATGGGGTCTGGGAAGTAACGTCCAGACGGTTCTTGTTCTCCTCCACCTTGTAGATGCCGTTATCCTTCACGGTCACTGCATTGAAGATGGCCTGTCCGTTGTTCGTATCCAGACACTCGAGCGTGATGACGGTCTGTCCGATATTGTTGTTGCTCAGACCGAAGCCCACGTTCTTTTTCATTTCATGCAGGCCGCCGGCTATGCGTCCCGTGAAGTTAACGAGCGTTGAATCGTTGAACTGCAGGTTGCTTATCGGCTGTTCGCAGAGGAACGTGGTGCCGATGCCCTGGGGATCTTCCGGATAGCGTCCGTTGCCTACGAACACGTGGCCTTCCTTGCTCAGCTCTATATAGTGTCTGCCGATTGGCACGCTTACGCTGAACGTTCCGTCGCTTGAGGTCTGTGCCAGTTTGCCGTTGTTGCTTGCCGCCTTGCCGTCTACGTATACGGTGCAGCCCTCAACGGGGATTGTGGTATTGGCATAATAAACCTTTCCGCTGACGGGGAAGGACGACTGGTCGCTGAAGTCAACACCGCTATATACAAGCGACGAGGCACTTACATAACGGCTGGAATAAATCGGCGAGAAGGAATGTGTGCCTAACTGCGGCGTGATGGTGTATGTCGTTCCCGAGCCGTTGAACGGCACTCCTCTCAGAGTGTAGTTTCCCTGCGAGTCGGTCAAGGCAAAGAGGCTGAGCATGTTTGCCGGCGGCAATGTGCCTGACACCTTACACTGCTTGATATTGCCGTGATGAGCGTTAGCCACGCCGTTGGTTTTCGAATAGTCGTAAGCCGTAAGCTGGTCTTCGATGCCTTCGTCTACGGGCCAGTAGATAAAGAGGCCGTCCTCCACTCCGCTGAGCGGGTGATTATAGTTTTCTTTTATCTCTTCTTCCGTAAGGGCTTTGCCGCTGAACAGGCGCATCTCGTCGATGTAGCCTGCGAAACAGCTCTTCTGGTCGTTCTCCGATGCCGTACCGCCAAAGCAGACAGCATCCACGGACGCAGCGAGGTTGCCGGCAGCATTGGTGTAAGTGCGGATGCTGTCGTTATCGTCTATGAGCGTCACTCTGAATCCGGACAGCGAGTCGCAGGAAAGGGTTACTGACGTGAAGCAGCTCTCCTTCAGCCACAGACCGGTGTTTGCCGATGTGCTGCCTGTTTCGAGGAAGAGCGGATAACGGTTGCCTGTCTTTGTGCCGAGCGAAAGTCTGTGTCGGTCGCCAAGACTGAATATCACGGCGTTGCCGTCGGTCATGTCTATCTGGGATGCCGGACTGACGAGCAGCTGTGCCGTGTAGGCACGTGCAAACTTGTCCTTCTCCTCATCGCTGAAAGTCTGTCTCACTCCGGAGCCGGCTCCGCTTGTCTGTAGCGTATAGAACTGTTCCGTGTCTTTCTGTCCGTCACTCTTGGTGAGCACCACCTTTACGCCTGCCACTGCCGTTCCCTGATCGTAGCTGATACGTCCGGAGAGGGTTCCGGTGCTGCGGCAAAAGCCGTCGCAAAGCTCCTCACCTGAAGTGAACTGGTCATCGTCACACTGCACGTAAGAGCGCACGCGATACTGATAGTAGTTGCCGGCAAGGGCGGTGTTGTCTTCGTAATAATAGCTCTGGCTTGTGCCGTCAACCGCATAAACCTGGCTCCACTGCGTACCGCCGATTATTCGGCGCGAAAGTACGTATTTGGTGGAAGTGGTGCCTTTCTGCTCGGCTTTCCACGAGAGTTTCACCACTCCCGTATAGTCGCCCTTGGAAGCCTCCAATGAAGTGACGCTCGACTTGCCCTTTATTCTGTACGACTTGAGCTGCTTCTCTCCACTGTCGAAGGTCTTGTCGTTCCATGCTTCCACCACGAGTTCCACCTTATAGAAATACTGCGTGCACGACTTAAGGTTTTTGGTGTCTTTAAACGAATATTCGGTCTGTTTGAAGTTTGACACGTCTATCTTGCCCACTTCCTCCCAGCTGTACGAGGGAGAAGACGTGGTGCCGTCGTTCTGAGAGTTGCCCTCGGCACGATACACCTTATACTGAAACTTGTTGTTGCCGCCAAGTTGCGGAGCGTTCCAGTATACAGTGAGGTCGTTCTCGCCTTCGTCAATCTTGGTTATCGTTATAGGCACATCTCTTACAAGACGGGCCTTCACGGTGGACGTCAGAATCTTCGTCGCGGTGGTGTCTTCTGTCATGCCGGTGGGTATGAAGCTTACTTCATATTCATAATCCGTGTCGTATTGGAGAGACTTGTCGTCTACAACCGACAGATTCCCGTTTCCCGTAAAATCCACGGTGGCTACGGGCGTCCTTACAACGGCACTGTTTTTCTTTTCCACACGCGTAACGGCCCATTTACCATAAGACTTTACATAAAAATATGCGCCTCCGGACGACCCCCACTTTACTGTAATTTCCTTTTTCCACTGGTTTTGCTCTGTTGAAAGATCGGAGGATCGTGGATACCCTGGAAGACAACCCATAGTCCAATCGTACACGTATGTTCCGCCTATTTCACTCTTTTTCGTTCCGGCAAAATACGACCATTGCACAGGTATAAATTTCTCTCTAATGGCGATTTCCTTCACTCCTAATTCCACCCAACCCTCAGTCTGTCCTTTTTCCACTGTGGCGCTGCTCGCCATTGTCGCAGGGTCGGTAAATTCCAATTTATTAAGGTCATCATAACTGTCAACGGCTTCGCCGTTTGTGGCAAATGTCGTAGGACCGTATTCAGAATTTACATTAACCGGGAAAATGCATTTGTCGAATGAAGTATGCTTAATAGGTCTGCTATAACTCTGATTAACCAGATAGTTGCCTATATATGTAGGCATAGTGACTTCAAAGGTTTTATGAAGCCCAATGGATGATTTTCTATCGGGCCTCCAACTTCCCATGATACCGAAAGTGTGCTTTTCTCCGGGACGTATCTTGTCCGGCGAAATATACACTGTCACATAATGTTCACCATTGCTTTCGCGATAAGCGTTATACAGTCTTATAGTATAAGTAGTGCCATTCAGGGTATAAATATGCTTGTCATACCACCTGCCAGGATTGTCCTTACTTTTGGCACCATCGTCGCCATTGGTTTCTTCACATGCTATTTCTTTGAAGGGTACCACCGTCCACGCTCCGTCTATTGTAAGAGCAGCTGGTCCTTTGAAAAAACTGTCATTGCCTTTGCCGTCTTCGTCAAAGAACATAAACTTGATTTCAGTCCATGGCTTATCAAACGTCGGACTCTTCACAAGTGTAGTATGATCAGTGTAATGGATGTCTCGTGCCAGCACTTTCGGCGACACACAAAGCAGTGCAAGGAATAATAGAAGCCTGCACCAGAATGAACTTAATTTTGCCATAAGCTTGTTTTTTATTGTTTTTAGTCTTGTTTAATCGTAACGATTGCGGTTGTAAATTTACTAAAAAACAACAACTTCAGCAAAGGCGAAACGGCCGTTGGGACCGGATTTTTACGTTAGAGCACTGTCTTTTTGTGGAATGAGCAAATCGGACACCTCATTTACCTGCACCACTTACCGGGAGTTACGCCCTCAGCGTCCTTGAATGTCTTTGTGAAATAGCTCAGCGAGAGATAGCCTGCCAGCCTTGCCACTTCCGTCACCGGAAGCTCGGGATGGTCTATCATCAATCTCTTGGCATAGTCAAGACGCAGCATGTTAACCCACTCTCTGAACGTCATCTGGTAATGCGTATTGATATAGGCAGAGAGATACGTGCGGTTGGTAGCCGTGGCGCGTGCCACGTCAGCGATGTTCAGTCCGCCCACAGTATACCCCTCCTTGTCTATCCACTCCTTGATGCCACGTTCCAATGCCGCTTCCTGGTCATGCGACATAACGAGCTGCGGGCGGGCGTTCTGTTCGTCGGTCACGTTGTCAGCCACTGACTGTGACGGATTCTGCGCGGTCTGCTGTTCTTTGTCAGCGGCATCAGCATCATTACTTTTGTCAAGGATGTCCGCCGCCTTTTCATAGAGGAGCAGATAATTGGAATACGACTCATAAAGATATATATAAAAAGGTATGGCGGATATTATCCAGACATACACATAACGGTCATGCACGAAGGTGAACACCCCCTGCCCTGCCCCAAAGAAAACAGCCCAGTAAGTGAATACCGACATCCATCGGATGTATGCCGCCCCGTCGTCCGAATAGTAATCGTCAAGCCGGCGGATGGTTCTGCGGAAAGTAAGAAACACCTTTCGCGCCACACGGACGGCATACGCCATAAACACTATTGCGAGCACAATGGGCAATGCTGTGAGCGAAACCCTTGACGGCAACAAAAACCACAGTACTAAAGTGATCAGACAATATGCCACCCAGCTGACGATATGCCTAATGAAACGCCGTCGGCTCACCCATTCTCTGTCGAGCAACAGCATCATCGCACTGCCGAAAAGCCATACAGAAAGCCAGTAGGTGCAGAGGTTCATCAGTATGGCTATGGCCGGACAGACTGCACGGGGGGTTACGAAGAAATGCACCATATAGTTGGCTGACAGTTCCAGCAATGCCACTCCCATCAACCTACGCGACTGTCTGTAGGGACGGTATAACTCGCTGTCTGGCAGACGGCCAAAGACGAAGCGATATGAGAAGAAGAGCATCAGCGTGAGCGACACGCAGAGTGCATAATGATATATTGTGGTTTCCATTGGCGTTCATTTTACCTTGTATACAAACTTTACACAAAGTTCGCCAAAATACTTGAAATATGCAAGAAATACTCTGAAAACCTTGTCAATGAATCAGAAAATCAAAAACAAGAAATTTACATTTCTCTCACAATCCAATCACCAATGGTCCGCTGACTACTGTCATAGTTGACACCCACTTTCACAAGTCGCTTGCCTTCGGCTGAATACGGAATGAGATAACCCTTATCAGTAATCTGGTTTATGGCTTCCTCTGCTGAGCCATCATATTTCAGCTCAAACACATATATAGTTGTAGGCAGATGCAATACTGCATCAGCACGTCCTATAGCACTATCCTCCTCCACCTTAATAAATGCTCCCATAAGATTGAATATCAGATAGAAGACCGTCTGAAAGTCACGCTCGTTCTTATTAGACAAGCGGTTGGATATGCTCGACAGATATGCCTTTAAACGTATCATAGCTCCATTGATATTGTCTTCATACAGCATTTCAACAAATTCTGCCACAAGTCCATTATTGTCAATAGATACTGGAGAGAGATAATTGGGCGCCAGACTTCTCAGCATTCCAATCTTCACCTCCATATTAGGATATCCCAACTTATAGCTTTTGGTTATGGGACTGTACTTCTTGATAGTAAGATAGCCACTTTGATAGAGAAGAGGCAGAGCAGAGGTCATTTGTTCTGGCGACACATCAAAGTCGTCAACGCTGACAGCATGCGCTTCAATATCCGTAACATTCACATGATATTTTTGCAGACTCTTGATGAGGTAACTGGGAGTGCCAGAGCCAAACCAATACGACTCAATTTTTAGTCCGTTCAATGCACGTATCAGACTAAACGGATTGAACACATCCTCAGAGTGTTCGCTGAAATGATAACCATCATAATATAAGCGCAACTCCTCAAGACATTGCTCATAAGTAATACAGAGAGCTTTGCCAAGAGCCTCAACATCCGGCTTCATCATAGTGGTCAATTCTGTAAGACTGATGCCACAGATGGCAGAATACTGGTCGAACCTGCTGATGTTCTCCAAGTTGTTCAATTCGCTGAATATGCTCAGTTGAGAGAACTTAGTTATGCCGGTGATGAACGTGAACTCCAAATATGGGTCGAGCTTCTTTAGAGGACTATAAAAGTTCTGCATTACAAAACGAAGACTACGCAAGTTTTCCTCCTCATGTACAACGTCAAGCAATGGAGCATCATACTCGTCGATGATGACCACCACCTTACGCCCCGTCATCTTAAAGGCACGCTTCACAATACCATCCAAGCGGTCGTTTGGATATCTTTCACGTTCATCCCTGCCATACAATTCCTCATACTCTGACAATTGCAAGCCAAGATAGTCCTCCAAACGCTCCGCATTGAGATGTTTTGCACCACTCATATCAATATGAAGCACAGGATATTTCACCCAATCCTTCTCATAATCGGCTATCGCAAGTCCATCAAACAGTTCCTTACGTCCTTCAAAATACGCCTGAAGAGTTGATGCAAACAACGACTTGCCGAATCGCCTTGGACGACTCAGAAAGACATAGCTCATCTTCTTCCTTCGGAAGTCTGCTATATATCCAGTCTTGTCTACATAGAGATATCCCCCTTCTCTGATTTTCGAGAAGGTCTGTATTCCTACGGGATAACAATTAACTATTTCTTCCATTTATGCACTTTATTTATAAAGTCCTGTTGACTGTTGATTCTCTTGTTAATACTAATAGTGCAAAATTAGCAAAAACTTTCCGTTCTGACCTAATCTTGAACTTAATATATAAGCATCGCAACCTACTCTTGCGAAAAACATCATCTTTTTCTTTCTTTGGGAACAGTTGCGCAAAATGGGAACGGTTGCGCAAATGTCTGATATTTTATGGCTGACAGTCTTGTCTGAAAACATTAACTTTGCGTCAGAAATAACAACCTAAAAATAACATGAATAAAAGCAACATAAAACCACGGAGCACAATCACATTGTTTACGTAGCTTTTATGTTGCTTTTGCTATTGCGAGCAAGCCATCAAGAACAAAGTGCCAGGCAGAATGAATGCCACATCAAACCGTGCCGTGAGCATTATCTTTGGTGGCAACCGCGAGAAGATGCGCAAACTCGCATTTGGCGACTATACAAATAACGGAACGGCAACAACTGGAATGTTGATAAATGAGATTGAATGAATAAGACGATGTTTGCGGCAAGCAACGAAGATGATGAAGCCAATGAGGAGGAAAGGTTTGAGTAGATAAAAATTATTAAGGGAGGAGCGGGGTTCCAAAAAGAAACAACGTCAGTACCATTGTTCTACTATAGGCTTTACATTTCTATAATCAGGCATGCATTGACCTATTGAAGCACCTATGAATGTCGGGTCACAAATATAGAAAGCCTTGCCTTTGTACATATATCCATCTCCATTCATTTGAGAGGTTGTGAAGTTTACTGCAGTACATTCATGCCCAGGATACTGTACGAGGTGTACGTCAAGCCCCAAGACGTTACGCACAAGAAACGCAAAAAGGATGGCCCTGTCTTCGCAGTCGTTCTTCGGATAATAAAAGTTTTCTTCTATGAAATAGGGCTTCTCATATCCATGTTGTTCTCCGTCTGTAGCATAGTCGAAAGCATATTGTACGAAATGAAGGATTCTATAGACCGATTCCTTTTCTGAACAACCTTGCATTTGTTCTTTAACCTGTGTAAGTAAAGATCGGTGGAAGTTTGAATCAATAGTTGACATAGCATAAAAAGGAATATCCATCTGGGGGTAACGGCGGATGGCCTCCATAGTTCCCTCATCAACAGAACCTTGTAATGAGATTTTGCCATCACTCATACTAAACCTATGCGCCACACCTGTCTTTATCCCTATATTTCCACCTCTAATGGTTAAGTCTATATTGCGCCCTTTGTCTGTTTCGTTAGGTAAACGACATGTATAAATTCCTGCATTTTGAACCTTGCTTGTAGAATCGTCATAAAAGACATAATATTTTTTACCATCAATAAAAAGATAGCTCCGCTCATATACCTGTTGATTGAATGGCACCAACAATAAAAGTTGATTTCCGCAACTTGACAAACGGATATCATATCCCATATTTACGAGGAGAAAATGTTGCAGTACTATTTTACTTGCAAGATTCTTACAAGTTGACTCCGTATAGTTCCTGACAAGCTCAAATGTAAACCAATCGTTGAGACCATACGCCATAGATAGTGATTGCAAAGAGCGTATAACATCTTTCATCACTCTATCTTGTCGATAGGCGTTCCAAACCTTTGCTATTGCTTGATGTTCAATGCCATCAATCGTTTGTGCATGACATAAAACTGCACTTAGTTTCATTCCGTAAAAGGAAAAAGACATATTTGGCAAAGCACTGGGGGCAATAGGCTCCACAGATATGGGGTTATCTGTTGGCGTTGGTTGTATCGTGGGTTTTACCTCGGGTTCAGACTGAACAGGTGTGACACCTTGAGGTTTTACGTCAGCCTTTGGTGCAATTGACGGTTTGGGTTCATGGTCCCTCTTAATACCTTTAAACTGTTCATATTCATCCCAGACACCTTGTAGATATTTTGCGTAGTTTTCCAACACTGTTTTTCTGAAGCTACCATAGTTATCAAGCACTCTTTTACGGAATGCTTGATAGTCTGAATTTGTGTTTTGTGCCATCATTGACGAAGAACACAACAGTAGTATAAAAAAATACTTACGCATAATTGTTATATTATAGTTTACCAGTTACCAATTCCAAACAAGCCTATCTCGGGATCAGGTTCAGGTTGCCATGTCCTAACCTTGATAATGGGCTTTTGAGGATCTTCCAAATCAACTTGCAAATAGAGATAGCCTTGGTCACCATAGTTGGTTGAATAATAGTCCTGCTTAATTTGTATGCCATATTCCTCACCATTCTTTGCCTTTCGAACGTCATTATTCGCAAATCGTATGTTTACAAACTCATTGCTTCTGAAACAAGCCTCCAAGTTCTTCATATACTGGTCCTTGCTATACTGAACTCGACGGATATGCCTCTGCGTATGGAATGTTACTGGCATATCCTTGCTCTGTCTGTTCGCAACAAGTCTTTCTGCTACATGACCTACTATAATGACGGCATCGTCATCAAATATTGTTTTGAGATAGTCAAGTCGCTTCAGTGCGTATGCTGTTTTGTAATTTTCAAGAAATTGCATAATTGTTTGACGAGCAATAGGAGTCCATGCGCCACGTTTCATGATGTCTTGTTTGGCTTTGCGGTCAAGACCGAAAGCAATACAGTCTATTTTCTGATTTTTGTCGAAAGTAAAGACCACATCTTCCACAAAGTCCTTTCTTAACCCTTTCTTGAAAGAGAAAGACATTTGTATGCTTCTTGCAATTACATTGTCACGCAGTTGGCTAAACTGACAATCCATTGCATTGAGTATTCTGGCATTGCCATATCTTACAAGGCTTGTAAACATACTCCAGCCATCATCAGTAAAGAGAGTGCGTACAGCATCATAGTCGTGTCCCTTTATCGCATTAAGCACTTTGGTTAGCACAGCTCTATAAGAACCATCATTTGCAACAGGCAACATTGTATTATTTGCCCGTGACTTACCCAAAGATAGTGTATTGTCTGTACTTTTTTTAGCCTTTCCCATTTGCAGGTTTACCCTTGCCGCACGTATAGATTGCCCTTTTACGACATTCAGAACGCTTTGTATTTCCTGATTGATGTGCGCTTGACCACGATAGGCGTATTCGTAGTTGATTTGAACGTTGTCAGGAACCAAGCCTTTACTGAATTCCATCGTTCCACGTCCGTCCTTCGCACTACAGATATTGCTCCAGTTGCGTCCGTCGAAATAGGTGAAGTCAAGTGTACTGACGGGTTGACCTTTATACTTGAACATTAAATCGACATTTATGCCATCGTTACCAGTAACCTCAACGCTTAAATCCTTTAGGATATTTGTAATCTGCTGCGGTAGCCAGGTTAAAGGATACATTGTTTCTCCTGTTTCTTCATCCGAATAAACGACACTCGACGGTCGCTGCACAGATTTGAGCAAAGAATATGCCCAATAATAATTTCTTAGCGCATCGTCTATCTTGCAAGCATCTTCAGCAACCTTTCCTAAACGGATATACTCTTTTATGGTACGAATTCTCCCTTCAAAGATTTTGTTCAGTTCGCTTCGTTTGATAAATCGACCGATATGAGCTTGGTCGGGATTGTTGTCTATGACAATGCGCTCTGTATTGGTCAAAGTGGCGGTTGAGTATGTCTGCACTTTCGAGGTTGTATAACTTGCTGCATCAAGTTTCCCATTGGTTGTACGCTCGTCTTCTGTGATAGAGAAGTCGTTACTTACCACAACGGATATTTTGCTTATCAATGCAGCGAGTGCCTGTTGGTCAGCTTCCTCAACTGTCGCTCCCCAACCTTCTCCCGATAGATAAGTTTGGGTATTACGTATTACCTCATCCCAACTTTGCGAGAAAGCTGAAATGAGGCAAAAGTTCATTGTCAGTAAAACAATTATTCGTTTAGTCATTGGTTTGTGTAGAAACTGTTGTTGGTTTGAATCCTTCACGAACGAAGTCGCTTACCTTCTTTGCATATTTCTGGGCGGCTGCACTTTCTTTTGCGGCATTCTCGTATGCACGGATTCTTGCTCGGGTGGCAGCACTTTCGCTTACTACAAAGAATGTCTGCATCTCGTAACTTCCATCCTTGTTGCTGCGGATAACGGAAAAAGACTCCTGCAACTCGCCGTTGAGTTCCTTTTGCACAAGACTCTCGTAGGCTGCATAGAAATGGTCAAACTCTCCTGATATGTCATCGCCATTACCAGCAATATCACTCACAATACGCCCTTTCAACTGTCTACCAGCCTGTTGGGCATAAATATTACAAGCATTGTTGATACAAGTCTGATGACCCACATTCTTTGACTTGAACTTGGAGCAGGTACCTACTATTTCGTAGGCGTCTTCTCCTTCTTTGTTGAGCTTACCATAGTGGTTGAGAAGGGCTACATCAAGAGAGCGAGACGAGCCATAAAGCATCCAGCCTCCCTTCTTAAATTCCTTCATCTTCACCTTGTACTCCTTCTTCAAAGCTTTGTTCAGCGCCTTGTTGCTTTGGGCATTCATTGCAGGCAATACCATGCAGAGTGCCATTAAAAGCATGATAATCTTTTTCATTGTTGTTTTGTTTTTGATTACTTTTTCTCTAAATTTACTATAGACAAGTCATATAGTCCATCGAAGAATCTGTAAAGTTGCAAAAATCTCTCACGTAAAATACGAATGTCTATCAATGTACCGATATCTTTTGTCTTTCTTTTTTCATACAGAGTATTTAGTTTTTTAGGATACCTAAATGCTGTTGCTAAAGGATCACATTGTTGCAATTCTAAAACGATTTGTTCCACTCCTTCAACAGTTTCGTTAACATCCTCTTGGGTAAGTGTATCTTTCACTTTACTCCACAAAGTTTTCAAGTTATGTTTATCACCTGTAACTTCTATATGATTATTTGTTAGAATTAATTTCATTATAACTTCCAAATACATTCGCATACAAAATATAGCAGGATATATGTAACTGTCTTTACGAAGGTAATTTTTACCAAACTCTACTATGTTTAACAAAAATATCACTGTACTTGCATATCCTTGTTCAAAATAGATGTCGTTATCTGTAGCAAGCAACATAATCCGTGGATCGCTTGGTTTATTTGACTCCACAAACAATTTATCACCTTTTTTAGGAGGTATGACATTTCGAGTAATATCATCTATATCCCTTTGAGATAAAATGAAAATATCTCGAAGAACTTGTTTCTTATAATTTTTTGAAAGTTTCTTTATTTTACTCTTTCTCTTCATGTATAATTTTATTTGAAAGTTAAAATCAAACGAAATCCTACCCCTCGACTTCGATTATGAGAACCATCATTGTAACCAAGAATCACACCATATCCTGCCTTACTGGTCGTATAATTTGTTGTAACATACGAATCTTTTTTAATATAAGAAATGCTACTGCAATATCCTCCTCCACAGATGTCTCGCTCAGAAGAAGAATATTTTGAATCAGAGACAAATTCCCCAACATTACCACTCATATCATAGATGCCAAGTTCATTAGGAGCTTTTGTCTTGACCGCTTGTTTTGAAGAACAGTTGGCTGAATACCAGGCAACATCATCAGGAGTATCGCTTCCTGCAAAAATATAGTCTTGTGTTTTATCACCTCCTTCTGCCGCATATAACCATTGTTCTGCTGATGGTAGGGAGAAATTCAGCTTCGTTTCATTATTCAATTTTTCAATAAATGATGTAATATCTGAATACGAAATATTATCTATGGGCAATTGTGAGGTAGACGCTGTTCCATTGACAGACTTATACAATGCTTCTGTAGTTTCTGTTTCAGCCATTAAAGTGAAGCCACCGGTATATCCTGCAACCGGTATCATTTTAAACTCTACGCCACTTGCTTTGACAAACAATCCGCTGCGCCAATTGTTGTGCGAAGACTCCGATGGGATAGCCATATACCCACTTTCGCCCACATTAAGCATGCTGCTTGTGCATGTACGCGTAAATGCATAATCAGAACCGACAAGACCAAGGCTTCTGTCGTCGTCTGTGAAGGAGCCATATATATAAGGTGTGCTTCCATTCGATGCCACGGTTGATGTAATCATGGCATTTGATGTGGAGAATTTGTTAATGGCAGGAGAGAATGTTGTATAGACAGAAATACCTGTCGTATATATCTTTTCTCCTGACTTTCCAGTAAAACGAATGCGACCTGTCTTTGGAGACAATGTGGCAGTAACAGTCAATGATCCGTTACTATAGGCATACGTGGCATTCAAGTCCTCATAAATCTCTGAATTGGAATTCAACGAGACCAAAGAAGAACTGGAGGATGTTGCGTTGACAAAATAACGTGCCTCACACTTCAGATTACTACCTGTTGCCAAGTTGCCATCATAGCTGACCGACCATCCTGAAGCACTGCTATAGGAGGCTTCGCCTGGAACAATGGTTGAGCCATTGTAGAATGTGATATAAATCTTGTCTCCATCATTCCATGAAGAACTGGTCGCTCTTGTCTGAACTTTAGCTTTGGATGAACCTTGTTGATCGAATCCAATGACTTTACCCACAAATTCCATTTTGACAGTTTGCTTGTCATTTTGATTCTCTACTTCTGACAAAACATCAGAAGAGCATGAGCCCAAAGCCAATACAATAACTACAGCCATGAGCATTTGGATAACGTGTACCTGTTTCATATCTTTTTCTTTTTATATTTCAACAATGAGTCCACTTGAAAAAGTCAGCAGAGCCGACCTAATTAATATTACGTTAGTT
>ERZ1031020.253-NODE-253-length-26330-cov-35.486318_pt1 | contig 26330 bp, 20 predicted proteins | sample MGYA00517109_ERZ1031020 | MGnify/ENA primary metagenome ERZ1031020 (study PRJEB33719, sample SAMN04261270) | wastewater metagenome | biome: rural village; feature: human; material: feces | host: Homo sapiens | place: El Salvador | collected 2013-01-07 ... | reverse complement strand
TCACCACCGAGAACTTCCTGAAGGATAACGGTGATAAGATTCCTGCAGACAAGAAACCAGGCATCGAGCAGGCATTGCAGCAGTTGAAGGATGCTCACAAGGCAGGTGATGTTGCAGCCATCGATTCAGCTATCAACAACTTGAACACCGTAATGCAGGCAGCTTCTCAGCAGATGTACCAGGGCGGCCAGCAGGCAGGTCCTCAGGGTACACAGGGTGGCCAGCAGGCACAGCAGGGTGCTAACGATGGCGCTCAGGATGTACAGGACGCAGATTTCGAGGAGGTTAAGTAATCTCTCTCATCATAGAGAAGTTATTAGATTAGCATAAAGATCAAAGGCGTGTAAGGCTCTGAAAATGAGTTTTACACGCCTTTTTTCGTGTCTTTATGTTTTTTTATATATCTGCTTATGGCTTTATCGCAGAAAAATATGTATATTTGCAGGTTATGAAGGGGCGGAAGTTCCAGCAAGAGAAGAAAAAGACAAGTTCTAGTAAAAGAAGGAAAGGAAACGGGATATGGCAAAGAGAAGACCGCAGGTAGCACTGGTTTATGATTTTGACGGGACATTATCTCCCGGCAACATGCAGGAGTTCGGATTCATCCAGGCAACCGGAAAGACAAAGGAGGAATTCTGGGATAAAAACCGGAAGCTTGCCGTGGGCAAGGATGCCAACGGCATTCTCACCTATATGTATATGATGCTGGATGAAGCAAAGAAGAACCATATCTCGCTCACCCGCGAATCCTTCCAGAGCTTCGGCAGGAATGTGGAGCTCTTCCGTGGCGTAAGGCAATGGTTCTCGTTCATCAACGAATATGGTGCAAGCATCGGCCTCGACATCAGGCACTACATCAACTCCTCGGGATTGAAGGAGATGATAGAGGGCACACCCATCGCTCAGGAATTCGAGAACATCTATGCCTGCTCGTTTCTCTATAATGAGGATGGCATCGCCTACTGGCCAGCCGTAGCCGTGGATTATACCACGAAGACGCAGTTTCTCTTCAAGATCAACAAGGGCATCCGTCAGGTGAGCGACAACAGCAGGGTGAACCAGTATATTCCTGATAGCAAGCGCCCTATCCCTTTTCCGCGAATGATTTATTTCGGGGATGGAGAAACCGATGTGCCCTGCATGAAGATGGTGAAGGAGCACGGCGGCCATTCCATTGCCGTATATGATACGCCCCAGAAGGAGGCAATGGCTTGCCAGCTGGTTAGGGAAGGCCGTGCCAACTTTATGTGTACGGCTAATTACAGCAGGGGTAGCGTGATGAACATCATCGTGAAGCGAATTCTGGATAAGATCAAGGCGGATTTCGAATTCGACAGATTGATAGAGGTGAACCAGAAGAAGGCGTGGAAGTAGAGACGGAAATATAGGTGAAACACTGAAACGCTGAAACGCAGGAAAGAAAAAGAAAGAAATATAATATTAATAAATAATTAATGGGAAGAAACAAATACTCAGCAGGAGAAATCAAGGAAATCGGAAAGTTGCTGCGCCTGAAGAATGCCGGCAACCGTTTGCAACAGAAATTGATACGCCACGACCTTCGCGTGGATTATGAATTCAACATCTCTGACTTCAATGAGCCGGGCAAGGCTTTCGGCGAGGAGGAACTGCAGGATGCCATCAAGCGTGGCGCCATCCAGATTCTCGACGATGCCACCATCGAAGCCATGAAGGCGAAACGTGCAAGAGACAAGGCACGTGATGAGGCAGAGAAGCAGAAGGATGCCATCGCCAGCGGTGAGCAAACCGACTGGCAGGAGGCTATGAAGGAGTGGAACGAATGGGAAAGTTCTAAAGAAAAATAAATGTTAGAATCGAATTTCGAAGGAGATTCCGAGGATTTATTGAATTATAAATAAGATAGAAACAAAAAAGAAATATGGCTAAAGTATTGATCAAGACTTCAGAGGGCGACATCAAGGTGCGCCTCTACGACGAGACACCTCAGCATCGTGACAACTTCATCAAGTTGGCAAAAGAGGGATATTTCGATGGCACACTCTTCCACCGTGTCATCAAGGATTTCATGATCCAGGGCGGCGACCCTGACAGCAAGGGCGCTCCAAAGGGCAAGATGCTGGGCACGGGCGGACCTGATTACACCATCCCTGCCGAGTTTGTTTATCCACAGCTCTTCCACAAGCGCGGTGCCTTGAGCGCTGCCCGTCTGGGCGACGAGGTGAACCCTGAGCGTGAGAGCAGCGGAAGCCAGTTTTATATCGTTTGGGGTAAGACCTACAAGCAGAACGAGCTGAAGCAGATGGAGAAGCAGATGGGCATGCAGATGGAGCAGAACATCTTTAACCAGCTTGCCAAGGAGCACCATGATGAGATCATGAACTTCCGCCGCAACCGCGACCGCGAGGGCTTGATGAAACTGCAGGATGAACTGGTGGATGAAACCAAGAAACGCTGCAAGGAGCAGGGTTACCCTAAGTTTACCGAGGAGCAGCAGAAGGCTTACACCGAGGTGGGCGGAACCCCATTCCTCGACAACCAGTACACCGTTTTCGGCGAGGTAGAGGAAGGCCTTGACGTAGTGGAGAAGATCCAAAACTGCGAAACCATGCGTGGTGACCGCCCTAAGGAGGATATCAGCATGGATATCTCCGTTATAGAAGAATAAAAGACATTTCTCGCAGTTTCGTAGAAAAGCTGCGAGAAATTTTTATTCAGTATCAACAACTATTCATTCGTATTAAATAAAAAAACAAACAAATCAAAATGAAAAAGATTCATGGAAAAATGATGAAGAGCATCACGGCCAGGAGCCTGATGATGCTCATGGCGCTGGCAGGTTCTAGCTACTGCCATGCTCAGCAAGCCACCATCGTGGTCAGCAATCCAACTTCCACCCCTCGCACGGAACTCATCTCTCTCAGCATGAGCGAGGTGAAGGCGAAGCTGGGCAATGCCACCCCCAAGAAGGGCGAAGCTTATATCGTGAAGAACAAGCGAGGACAGCAGATTGGCTCGCAGATTACCCACGATGATCTTCTGCTCATAGATGCCAGCGTGCGCCCTCACGGTTCTGCCACTTACTACGTGAGCATCGGCAAGCCTTACCAGCAGAAGGTTTATGCCACCGGCGCTCTCTATAAGATAAGAAAGGATGATATCGCATGGGAGAACGACCGATGCGCCTACCGCGTATATGGCCCTGCCCTGCAGAAGACCGGCGAGCGCTCCTTCGGCACCGACATCTGGGTGAAGAACACTCCTGATACCGTGGTTTACGAGCGATACGTAAAGGATATGAACGGAAATATCAAGGGCGATAAGATGGATGCCAAGGTGAGAGCCTTGCAGAAGCAGGAGAAGGTAGAGAAGAATACAGCAAAGGCTGCTGCTCTTGCTAAGCAGATCAAGTCTCTTCAGGCAGAATCACGAGAGACGGACATCCTCACCTCCTTCCATCTCGACCATGGCAACGGATTGGATCCTTATCGTGTGGGCGCTACCCTGGGATTGGGTGCACCAAGCCTGATGGTGGGCAAGAACCAGGTGCTACCTTACTGCTACAAGGATTACAGGATATTGGATAACGGTCCGCTCCGCTTCACCGTAGAACTGACTTACAACCCCTCTACCGTGGGCGATATGAAGAACGTGGTGGAGCACCGCATCATCTCGCTCGACAAGGGCAGCAACTTCAACAAGATGACCGTATGGTATGACGGCTTGACCACTCCTACCGATTTCGCCACTGGTTTCCCAATCCACGAGGAGGATACGGAGACGAAGACCTTCGCCAAGGACTACGTAAGCTATGCCGACCCTACGGATAACATCGAGGTGAACAATTCCCAGGTATATGTGGGCATACTCTTCCCAGAAGGCATCGACCACACCTACTACCAGCTCTTCGATAAGAAGCACGATGGTGCCACCGGTCATGCCCTCGGCTTGAAGCGTGGCTTGAAGAACGGGGAGAAGTACAGCTATTACTTCGGTGCTGCATGGAGCAAATATGATGTAAGGAGCTATGCCGAATGGCAGATTCGCATCAAGGATTACCTGGATGCATTGAAGAATCCTCTCCAGGTTGAGATAAAATAGAAACTTCGAATACTTTTTTTTAACTCACTAGGAAATATTGGTCTCTTCACTATGTAAATGTTTGTAATCCACGAAGAAAGTTATGTTCCGCAGTGTTGAACTTAAGTTCAACACTGCGGAATACAAGTTCAGCACTGCTGAACATAAGTTCAACACTGCTGAATATAGTTTTTAATTAAGAATACAAGAAATACTCATTCTTCTAAAAATCTTAAATCTTATAGTGCAATCAATCTTACTTCGTCATCTCGAAGCCCATGCGCACGCCATCGTAGTTATCCACAATGCTGCTCACGGCACTCATCGTAGTGCTGCCGGTAAGATTCAGCTTGCTCAGGGTCTTGATCAGGGTGAGCAGCTTCTTCTGCTCGAAGAGAAGGCTGATGCCATTGGTGGTGCGGGTGGCAAAACCCGAAGCACTCAGCAGCAAGCCCTTCAGCTGAATGGCATGCGTCTTCTCATCGAAGGTATAGGTACCGTTCCATGCCTTGCCGTCAATCTTGGCAGCAAAGGTGCCATCGGTCTTGAAGGTAAAGTAGGTATTGCTCTGGCTGAAGCCGAACTTATTGTAGTACTTGCTCAGATCCTCCTCAATCTTGTTGGCTGCAATCTCGCCGCCAGCCTTTGCCAGCAGGTTCTCTGAGGTGAAGGCGCAACCCGGCTTGCTGTACTTCCAGGTATGGGCACAGAGATCTGCCTGCGAGAAGGTGGCAGAACCTATCACATTGTTCAGAATGCCACTGATGATGCTGCTGCCGGTAGAGCTGCTGCTGGTAGTAGTGCCGCCACTCAGCAAACCGCCTAATACGCCTGCTACGACGCTTCCTGCAGAATAACCGCTATTGGTGGTAGTAGAAGTAGATGTGGTAGGAGCAGATGCCGCAGATGAAGATGTTGCAGTAGATGAAGAAGTGGTCTTCTTGGCTGTTGTTTTCTTGGTAGTTGTTTTCTTCTTCGATGTCTTTTTAGTTGTTTTCTTCACAGGCATCAATTCAGAAAGTGAAGCCTCCTGAACAGCTTCATTCATTGCGCATACATTGCTGCCGGAAGTGCTGGCAAGCACCAGGGCAGCCATAAAAAATACCTTTTTCATTTTTACTTTCTATTTATTATAAATTGTAACTTTCGTTTTAAAAATGCATCCTGCTTATATGATGCAGCGTTTTCTTTTTCGCTGCAAAGTTCGCACTTTTTCAGCAAATAACAAAGAAAAAATGCTTTTTTCATCATTATTTATTATTTTCTTAGACGAAAGAGATGGCGAAAGGTTCAAATATCGTTCAGAAAAAGGTATAAATGTTTCATCTTTTTTGACATACATCAAAAAAGAACGATTATTAGCATAAATTTCTCAAAAAGTATCCCCGAATATGACAGGAAAACCCTATCTTTGCACCGTTAACAAATCACAATAGGTTATGAATGATTTAATTAAGGTCAACACTATGAGTGAGAATATGGCATTGAACAAGTGCCAGGAGATTCTCAACGATCGCCGTGAGGCTCTTGCTTCAAAGGCAAAGAAGAATGACTAAGGGTAACTTTCGCAAGAGAGTGCTCTTGAGGAAATTTACGTAAGAGAGAAAGGAAATTACGTAAAAAGATTATTTTCAGAATGACTCTTTGATACCACAAAGAGAAAAAAAGGCAAAAAGTCCCGTTGGCGAGTAAAATCGTTCAACGGGACTTTTTGGATTTCTATGCTGATCGGAATGATATCCCAGCGGGGGGATATTATTCCTGGCTCTTCTCAGCCTTCATGATTACCTCGACATGGTTGCCGCTCTTCAGGAGTACATTCTTGAGGAAGTCGGAAATCTGTTCGCCACGGAGGTTCTTCACGAACTCCTTGTAGCCGGTATGGTTATCGAAACCGATACCTGTATAGTTGGCAATAACACCGAGCCAGTAGGCATTGTTCTTCTCATCTACGCCTGCCTGCTTCAGGAGAATCTCCTTCACCTTCTGCAAGTCGGCAGCATCTACCTGCTTCTCTACCTCATCTACACCCTTGAAGAAATAGGTGATGGCGGTATCAGCCTTCTCCGGATTCAAGCCGGCATTGGCGGTAATGCTGATGGCTGCCTTGTCGTCGAAATCGCGGAGCATGCCGAAGGTGGCTCCTGCATGGTAAGCTGCGCTCAACTGCTCACGGATGGTACGCAGATACTGCATCTCCAGCAGTCGGGAGGTTACATCTGCCAGTACCATGTTCTGCATAGAGAATGGCAACTTGGTGCTCCAGATCTCTGATGCCTGGGTTTGAGGATTAGACATCGCCTTGGTAAAGTTGTTCTTCACCTCGCCCTTGGCGTATGGAATCTCCTTGTTCTTCAGCTTGAAGCCATTGTTTGGCAAGCTGGCGATATACTGCTCAATGAGTGGAAGGAGGGTCTTCTCATCGTAGTTGCCCACGAAGTAGAAGATGAAGTCCTTGGCATTGCCGTAAAACTCCTTGGCAAGCGCCATCAGGCGATCGTAGCTGATGGCCTTGATCTCATCAGAAGTAGGAATGCGGCCAATCTTGCTGCCCAGGTAAAGGGTGCTTTGCAATGAATCCTGATATACCATATTAGGATTGTTGCTCTGGTTGGCCAATATGGTGGCATAGGTATTCTGAAGATTCTTGAACGACTTCTCGTCCTTGCTCAATGCGGTCATCTTGAGATAGATGAGCTGCATCAGAGTCTCCACGTCCTTAGGAGTAGAATTTCCGGAAAGGCCATGGCTATAAGGATTGACAGTGAATGATACACCTGCCTGCTTGCCTGCGAGCGCCTTATCAAGCTCGGTGCTTGAGAAATTGCCCAAACCGCTGGCACCCCAAGCCTCGGTCATCAGCATGATGCTAGGGTAATCACTCTTCTCGAGAGCAGAATAACCCACCTTGGCACCGGCTGCGAAGAGAATCTCATTATCCTTGAAATCGGTCTTCTTCAATACCACTTTGGCACCATTGGAAAGAGTAAGCTGCTTGTAACCCAGCTGCTTGTTCTCTACGGTCTTCTTGATCTTGCCTGGCTTAGGCAACTGAGCCATCAATGGCTCCTGCTTCACGTTGTCTACGTATGCCTCCAGCTTCTCTGAGCGCACCTGCTTCACGATGCCGGCAAGCTCCTGCTCGGTAGGATAAACGGCACCCTCTGCTTCGCGCATCAGCACCATCGATACCAGGTTGGTATCGCTCTGGCAAACCAGCTGCTTGGCATAGGCATTGATGGCCTCCAATGGCAGCTGAGGTACTACCATCTTGTAGATCTGACTCTCGTCCTCTACCGATGGGATTGGCTCGTTGGAGATGAAGTTATCCACATACTGGGTGGTAAACTGCTCATTCTTCATCTTATCCTTGTTGGCAAGTGTCTTATCTACCTGGCTCAGGAACTCCTCCTTGGCACGCTGATACTCAGTGGCGGTGAATCCGAAGTCGTGCATGCGCTTTGCCTCGCGCAATACGGCTGCATAAGCCTCCTTTACCTTACCTGGCTTAGCCACACCGATAAGGCTGAAGGCACCCTTGGTAGAAGAGAGCAGGAAGTCGCCGTCGTCGGCACCTGCCTGAAGGAATGGGCAGTCAGCTTCCTGTGCAATCTCGGCATAGCGTGCACCCAGCATAGAGGTAACCACATTGTCCATGTATCCCTTCATGAGATAGCTCATGTCGCCCTTCATCGCATTAGGGATGGCTGGATGCTTCATGAAGATATTGAAGATATCATACTGCTGCTCCTTGTCCTTGTCGATTACGTAGATGGCGGTATCATTATCGGCTACTTCCACCGGCTCTATCTTAGCGGCATTGGCAGGCACCTTGATGCCCGAGAAGAGCTCCTTGATCTTGTTCTCGATATGGTTGACATCTACATCACCCACGATGATGATTGCCTGATTGTCTGGGCGATACCATTTGCGGTAGTAAGCACGCAGGGTTTCCGGCTTGCAGCCGTCGATGACGCTCATCAATCCGATAGGGAAACGGTAGCCATACTTGTTGTTCTGATAGAGTTTTGGCAAAGAACGCTCTATCATGCGCTGCTGACCCACGATGCGCATACGGTACTCATTATGTACCACGTCGCGCTCGTCATTGATGGCTTCCTCGGTAAGAGAGATACCGTTGCTCCAATCCTTGAGGATGAGCATGCATGAATCTACGGCTGTAGGGCGGGTAGTAGGTACATCGGTGAAATAATATACGGTTTTCTCTACGCTGGTATAGGCATTGAGATTTCTACCATACTCCACGCCGATGCTCTGCAGGTAATCCTGGAGAGAGTTACCCTTGAAGTGATCGGTACCGTTGAAGGCGAGGTGCTCAAGGAGGTGAGCCAAACCGCGCTGATCATCGTTCTCATTGATAGAACCCACTTTCTGGGCAATGTAGAAGCTGGCTACATGCTCAGGATAACTGTTGTGACGAATGTAGTAAGTCAATCCATTGTCGAGATGACCAATCTTCACATTCTTGTCCACAGGAATGGCTGGCATCTGTGCCATCGCACTTCCCACAGATAAACACAGCAGAAACGCTGCAAAAATCTTTCTTAGTTTCATCTGCTATTAATTTATAAAATTTCTTGTTTCAAATATTCCGCTTGCAAAATTACACAAAATAAAAAAGATTTGCAAGCATTTGGAAGATTATCTTCCCCAATACCTGCAAATCTTAACGTAAAACTAACATTGGAAGCTCTTCATCCACGAACCGCGGTAAAGTCGGATGAGGAAAAGCGTGCCTCTGAGGGTAAGCTCCGTAGCCATCGCAATCCAGACACCCTCCAAGCCATAGCTCTTGGAAAGGGCGTAAGCCAGGGTGAGGCGCACCAGCCACATGGTACCCAGATTGATGGCGGCTGGCTTCCGGGTATCGCCCGCTCCCACGCAGACACAATAGGTTACGATACTCGCTGCAAAGAAAGGCTCGGCAAAGGCCTCGATGCGAAGGCAGGTAGTGCCCAGCTCGCGGATGCTCTCTACCGGCGACAGCACACCTATCATCTCGGGGGCAAAGACATACATCACCACTCCCATCAATGCCATCACGCACATGCCCAATCCCACCGTCATATAGGCAAAATTGCGGCAGAGATCGGTACGCCCGGCACCATGCGTCTGACCCACCAGGGTGGTGGCGGCATCACCGATACCATAACCCGGCATATAGCAGAGGCTCTCGGCGGTGATGGCAAACGAGTGGGCAGCAATGGCGATATTGCCCAATGGTGCCACAATCATGGTGCTCACGATCTGCGCACCGCTCATCAGGACATTCTGTATGGCTATCGGGATGCTGATCTTGCAGGCATGGTGCAGGTATTCCTTCACCCATCGGAAAGGTTCCTTGTCCTGACGCAGATTGAGTATCCGGTTACGGCATGCCGTGAGGTAGAGATTGGGCAGCGAGATGCAGATATAGGCAAGCGCCGTGCCGCAGGCAGCTCCCACTACGCCCATCTTCATGACGTAGATAAAGAGGTAATTGAACACCACATCGCAGATGCATATCAGCACCGCCATCACACTCGGGGTATGCATGTTGCCTGCCGACTTGAGCATCATCTCGGAGACATGATACAGGAATACGAAGGGCAACGCCAAACCGTATATCAGAAAATACCGTGAGGAATTGCCCGCAATATCAGCACCGCCACCCAGCCAATAAGGCAGATGGGAATGCACTCCTACACATGCCAGGGTAACACAAAGGCTGAACACCAAACCGCATATCAGGGCATGGCGGAATACCTGACGAGCCTTCACGAAATCGTTGGCTCCGATGAAATGAGCCACCTGCACCGAGAAACCGGTAGCTGCCGCACTGAGCAAACTGCCAATGAGCCAGTTGGTTGACTCGATAAGTCCGATGCTTGCCGAAGCCTCAGCACCCAGATGTCCCACCATGGATGCATCGATGAAGAACATCATCACGGTGGAAATCTGTGCCAGCATGGATGGAATACTCAAGCCCACGATGAGATTGAGTTTCTCGCTGCGAGCCATCGCCCTACCCTCGCGTATCGACTCCATCAGATAATCTGTCTTATTCTTGAATAACATATTTTTCTCTTATTAATTGCGTTAACGAAAAAAATGGCGACTCCGAGAAGGAATCGCCACCTTTTATTTAATCTTATAAATTTCGTACCTTTGTTTTTCCCAAAACTTAACTTCCGCAGAGCGGAACAGTACTGTTTTTTGTCGTCACTGAATAAACAATCTTATTCTTACCTTAACTAACACCTGTCGTCCTTGAATAAACAATCTTTTCTAACTACCTTAACTAAAACCAATAAACCAATGAACAACAATCTTAACTTTACCTAACAACTAAACCTAATAAAATCTATTACCTAACTAAAAACCTAAAACTTATTTTTTCTGATGCAAAGGTACAACTATTTTCTGAAACTGCAATACTTTTAGCTGAAAAAATGCAGAAAACTAACATTTTTTTAATATCGACGACATTTTGTGCGCGAACACAAACACTTGTTAACACATCAAAAAGGTATGTTAACACAAAGCGTTCCTAAGAATGCCATCAGACGGCAATCCTAGGAACGCTCCTATTCTATCACCTATATATAATAAGGTGTAAATCCCCCAAAAATCCTACTCTGTAATCCATTCTCCCTTGAGTGCCTGGGCAGCAGCTCTTGAACCCGGTATTACCTGACCCGGACGATAGTAGCTGTCGAGCACTATCTCGAAGCGAAGCATGGAATAGGCAGGGATTACGCTACTCGAACTCTGGGTAGAACCATAAGCCAGCTGATATGGGATATACACCAGCCAATGATCGCCGATGTGCATATTGAGCACGGCGGTGGTAAAACCATCTATCCAGCCACTCGCCAAATTGGTTGTAACCTGAGCAGTGGCCTTGTCGTAGGTACCCTCGAAGGTCTTATCGAATACATAACCTGCAGGATAAGTATCAGTGCCCAGCAATCTGCCAAGATAGCTCACCTTCACAGAATCGGTGTACATAGGGCATCCGCTGCCCTTGCCTTCCTTCAACACGCGAACCACGATGTGATCAGCATCCTTGTAGGAAAGCGGAACATCCATACCAGTCACATCCTTGTTAGGTGTCTGGTTCTGGAGCGACCATTTGCGAATCACCTTCCATTCGGTGCTGCCGTTAGCTATCTGCTGACGGGCATAAGCCAAAGTATCGTCAAAAGCCTGTTCGTTGCGTTCCTGCCAGTTGGCATACTCATCTACGGTGTTATCATCCTCGCTGCATGATGACAGGGCGAACACTGCCATCACGAGCAAGAAGAGATATTTAGAAATTCTTAATTTCATTACCAAGTTTCTTTAATACGCTAGTAATACTTACGCGCTCCTCGATGATGCTGCGGAGGTCAGAGATAGCTACACGCTCCTGCTCCATGGTATCACGATAACGCAGCGTTACCTTGTGGTCGTTTGGTGTCTCGTGATCAACGGTGATACAGAATGGAGTACCGATGGCATCCTGGCGGCGATAACGCTTACCGATGGAATCCTTAGGATCGCCATAGTGGGTATTGAAGTGGAACTTCAACTCATCTACGATTTCATGAGCCAACTCTGGCAAACCAAACTTCTTATCCAATGGGAATACGGCACACTTCACTGGAGCCAATGCCTCTGGCAGGCGCAATACTACACGTGTTTCACCATTCTCAAGCTTCTCCTCGCAGTAAGAGTGGCACATCACGCTGAGGAACATACGGTCAACACCGATAGAGGTCTCTACATCGTAAGGCACATAGCTCTCGTTCTTCTCAGGATCGAAGTACTTGATAGAGCGGCCGCTGTACTTCTCGTGCTGAGAAAGGTCGAAATTGGTACGGCTGTGGATACCCTCTACTTCCTTGAAGCCGAATGGCATCTTGAACTCGATGTCGGTAGCAGCATTAGCATAGTGAGCCAGCTTCTCGTGGTCATGATAACGGTAGTTCTCGTTACCCATGCCCAGTGCCTCATGCCAAGCCAGACGAACCTTCTTCCAATACTCAAACCACTTCATCTCTGTACCAGGCTGGCAGAAGAACTGCATCTCCATCTGCTCGAACTCACGCATACGGAATACGAACTGGCGGGCAACTACCTCGTTGCGGAATGCCTTACCAATCTGGCAGATACCGAATGGCAACTTCATACGGCCGGTCTTCTGTACGCTCAGATAATCTACGAAGATACCCTGAGCTGTCTCAGGACGGAGATAAACCTTGCTTGTAGCATCACTGGCAGCACCCATCTGGGTAGAGAACATCAGGTTGAACTGGCGAACGTCTGTCCAGTTCTTGGTACCGCTGATAGGGCAGACGATACCCTCATCCTCGATAATCTGCTTCAGCATCTCCAGGTTAGGACCCTGCATTGCCTCAGTATAGCGGGCATGGAGATCATCAAACTTCTTCTGGTTCTCCAGTACACGAGGGTTGGTAGCGCGGAACTGAGCCTCATCGAAGCTATCGCCGAAGCGCTTCTGAGCCTTGGCAATCTCCTTGGCAATCTTCTCCTCATACTTAGCCATGTGATCCTCGATGAGCACATCGGCACGATAACGCTTCTTGGAATCACGGTTATCGATCAAAGGGTCGTTGAAAGCATCAACGTGACCTGAAGCCTTCCATACGGTAGGGTGCATGAAGATAGCTGCATCGAGACCTACAATGTTCTCGTGCAACAATACCATACTCTGCCACCAGTACTGCTTGATATTATTCTTGAGCTCAACACCATTCTGACCATAGTCATAAACGGCAGCCAAGCCATCATAAATTTCACTACTTGGGAACACGAAGCCATATTCCTTGCAATGGCTTACAATTTTCTTAAAAACATCTTCCTGTGCCATGATTAAATCTTATTTTTTTCAAATTTTCGGCAAAGATACTCTTTTTTCTCGAAAAATTGTTGTATTTTTGCCATAAATTAATAAAATAAGTATTAAAAGCTATATATGAGCGACGAAATTAAAGATAAAAACGAGATAAATGAGGAAAATACGCCTCAGGAACACTCCGACTACAAGCCGGTGAACCGTTTTGATGCTTCTGCCGTACATCACCTCAGCGGAATGTATCAGAACTGGTTCCTCGACTATGCATCGTATGTCATCCTGGAGCGAGCCGTGCCTCATATCGAAGACGGATTGAAACCCGTACAGCGACGCATCCTCCACTCCATGAAGCGCATGGATGACGGAAGATACAACAAGGTGGCTAACATCGTGGGACATACGATGCAGTTCCACCCTCACGGTGATGCATCCATCGGAGATGCACTCGTGCAGATGGGACAGAAAGACCTGCTCATCGACACACAGGGTAACTGGGGAAACATACTCACCGGCGACCGTGCTGCCGCTCCCCGATACATCGAGGCACGACTCTCGAAATTTGCCCTAGATGTGGTATTCAACCCTAAAACCACCGACTGGCAACTCTCCTACGATGGCAGAAACAAGGAACCTATCACCCTGCCAGCCAAATTCCCGCTGCTCCTGGCACAAGGTGCCGAGGGTATCGCCGTGGGTTTGAGCAGCAAGGTACTGCCGCATAACTTCAACGACCTCTGCGATGCTGCCATCCACTATCTCAAGGGAGAACCCTTCCAGCTCTATCCGGATTTCCCTACAGGAGGCGCCATCGACGTAAGCAAATACAACGACGGACAGCGAGGAGGCGTACTGAAGGTAAGAGCCAAGATAGACAAGCTCGACAACAAGACACTCGTAATCAGCGAGATACCATTCAGCAAAACCACCGGAAGCCTCATCGACTCCATCACCAAGGCGGTGGAAAAGGGAAAGATCAAGGCAAGAAAGGTGGATGATGTCACATCAGCCAACGTGGAAATCCTCGTGCATCTGGCACCAGGCACTTCTTCGGACAAGACGATGGATGCCCTCTATGCCTTCAGCGACTGCGAAATCAACATATCGCCCAACTGTTGCGTCATCGAGGATAACAAGCCGAAGTTCCTCACCGTGAGCGATGTGCTCAGACATAGCGTTGACCGCACCATGGGATTGCTCCGACGCGAACTGATGATCCGAAAGGGCGAGTTGGAAGAGCAGCTCTTCTTCTCTTCGCTCGAACGCATCTTCATAGAGGAGCGCATCTACAAGGAGCGCAAGTTCGAGCAGAGCAAGAGTCAGGACGAGGTAGTGGCATTCATCTACTCCAAGTTGGAGCCGTTCAAGGATCAGATCTTCACCGCCAATATTGACGGCAAGGGAAACGTGGAATACTCCTTCCACCGCGACATCACACGCGACGACATCCTCAAGCTCCTGGAAATCAAGATGCAGCGAATCCTGAAATATAATAAGGATAAGGCGGATGACCTCCTGCTGAAGATCAAGGCAGAACTGGCTGAAATAGAAAACGACCTCGCCCACATGACCGATGTCACCATCAACTGGTTTGAGTATCTCAAGGGCAAGTACGGAAAGATGCATCCTAGAAAAACCGAAATCAGGAACTTCGATACCATCGAGGTGACCAAGGTGGTGGAAGCCAACCAGAAACTCTACATCAACCGACAGGAAGGTTTCGTAGGTACAGGCTTGAAGAAGGATGAATTCGTATGCAACTGCTCTGACCTCGACGACATCATCATCTTCTACAAGGATGGAAAATTCAAGGTAACCAAGGTTGCCGACAAGATATTCGTGGGTAAGAACATCCTCCACGTACAGGTGTTCAAAAAGAACGACAAGCGAACCATCTACAACTGCGTATATCGTGACGGCAAGCAGGGTGACTACTTCATCAAGCGATTCAACGTAACCGCCATGACACGCGACAAGCTCTACGATATCACCCAGGGCACACCGGGAAGCCGCATCATCTACTTCACCGCCAACCCTAACGGCGAGGCGGAAATCATCAAGGTGACGATGGAACCGGATCTGAGCAAGAAACGCCAGAGCATCTTCCTGGAGAAAGATTTCTCTGAAATCCTCATCAAGGGACGTGCTGCCAAGGGCAACCTGCTCACCAAGCGAACCATCCGCCGCATCGGATTGAAGAGCCACGGACACAGTACCCTGGGAGGAAGAAAGGTATGGTTTGACCCGGATGTAAACCGCATCAACTATGATGAGAACGGCAGATTCCTGGGAGAATTCAACGATGATGACTCTATCCTGGTAGTACTCGACAACGGCGAATTCTACATCACCAACTTCGATGTGAACAACCATTACGAGGACAACATCCTGAGATTGGAGAAATGGGACGAGCACAAGATATGGACAGCCATTCTCTATGATGCCGACAATGAGGGATATCCATACATCAAGCGATTTACGATGGATGCCACCAAGCGCCACCAGAATTGTCTGGGAGAGAATCCAAACAGCAAGCTCATCCTGCTCACCGACACCCCATTCCCTCGCCTCAAGGTTACCTATGGGGGAGTGGATGCTATCCGACCTGCCGAGGAAATCGATGCCGAGCAATTCATCGCCCAGAAGAGTTTCAAGGCAAAGGGTAAGCGCCTGACGACATGGAAACTGGAAAGCATTGAGGAATTAGAGCCGACAAGATTCCCGGAACCTCCAGCAGAAGATTCTGATGCAGAAGATGCAACCGGCGATTCTGAAGGCGCAGGTAAGAATGCTGAAGCTGTAGAGAATCTCGATCCTGATGCAGGAAAAAGCGAGCAGCAGGTAATAGATGAACTGACCGGTCAAACCAATCTCTTCTCTGAAAAAGATTTCGAAGAAGATCAGAAAGACAAAGATTGGTTATCGAAGCAATAAAAGAATTCGAAAAGTTTTCGATATATATTTTTTAGGAGGGTGTACCTGTGACACACCCTCCTTTTTCTCTATAGATGATTATATGCGTCGCATTGCTGTATATTTTTACTTTTTATATCCCTTCAGCTTCTCCAGGCAGTAAGCCTTGAAATCATTCCAGTGGTAATAAGGCTCCACATCGCTCTTGATAGGAAGCGTAGCCTCATCCTCGCAGAGCAATACCTTCACCAGCACATCATTCACCTTGTTGCGATAGAATACAAACTGAAGGTTGGTAGCCATCGGAGTAATCTTATAATCAAACCATTGAGAAGAAATTCTCTCAGGATCTCTGATCTCCTCGCCATATCCATTCAGATCCAGGAGGCAAGTAAGCGGAGTAACCATCGTATCATGACCATATCTCAAGGTAGCACCCGGATGCGGAAGAGCTATGCAGCTATCAGCCTTCTCGATGATATCCATCAGAAGATTACGCTGGGAATATGGCTGAACATTGCCCGTATAAGGAGAATTGCCATACGCCATCTGCCACCAGATATTGGTACTTACCCAATTCTGATACAACTCCTCCTCAGTAAAGAGATCATAAAGCGAAACCTTGCCTCTCAACTCAGTACCCTGTACAGAGCTAGCCATCTCATAAAGCTTTCTGTTCAAGTCGCTCTGGTTGATATTCTGCTTCACCCAAGCCGGATCATTGAAAAGTTCCTGCATCACTCGGCTATAGCAGGCATGCTTCTTGGAAAACTCCTCCTGCACCACCTTTCTGCCCACAGAATTCTTCAAGCTATCCAGGTATCTATCTCCCTGATTCATATAGTACATATCATGCTCACTGGCATAGTGGAAGATATGAAGCTTAGGATTCATGCGAAGCATCTGCTGCAAGCCATTCTCCATTGAGAGAATGCAGCGGATCACCACCGTGCTTCGTGCCTCAATATTCGTATTACCGGCAAAGATCTCAGGAAATCTTTCCATCATTCGCTTGGTAATCCCCTGATGCTGGAGAGCTCCCAGCGGAGTCAACTCGCCATCACGTCCCTTTGCCTCTTCACGAATCAGCTTCACCTTAGCCAGTGTTTCCTCACCCTTGGCAGTCAACTTACCTTCCTGCTTCGCCTTCAACAGGGAGAAATAAGGCACATCATACGCCTGCTTGCCAATCATGTAGCGGGAGCCATGACGGCCATAGTGGCTCAGATAGAAAGGCTTATATCCCTTAGGCGCAGGAGTCAGCTGTTTCTGCGGACCTCGATAAGCCACATAGTTACTACCCGAGAGTGTAATGTCTCGCTTGAAATCCTCCAGAGGGCTCTGAGCAGACAATGGCATCGCAAAAGCAAGAGATGCCAACAATAATAGATTCTTTGTATTCATTGTTACTATAATTTTATTGTATAATTCATTTTTTTCATCATGATTATTTTCAGTTTGCCTGCAAAAGTACCATTATTTCTCGTAAAAAACAAACAAACCCGCTTTTTTCTGCTCATTTCTTCTTTTTATTCGAATATTTATTGTATCTTTGCACTCACAAATGCGCTTGTGGCGAAATTGGTAGACGCGCTAGACTTAGGATCTAGTGGTTTAGGCCGTGTAGGTTCGAGTCCTATCAGGCGCACCGAAGAAAATCCTAACTGCTTGATAATAAGCAGTTAGGATTTTTTCTTTCTAGAAACCAGGAAGTTATCATCAACCTACTTACTCATAGATATTGGAAGAAACAGTCGTCACATAACCACGTTTTTTGATTTAAATCAACAAATTCCCATATTTTACAAGAAAACCAGATAAACTATTCTTGTTTTTCGCATATTTCCTATACCTTTGCCCACGGAATTCCAATAAAAGAAAAGAAACAAAGTATTAATTTCGGTTTAAAAGATTAATTATGAAGAAGATTATGTTGAGCCTTATGATGGCTCTCGTTTCTGTTTGCGCAAGCGCACAGGTTTACATCGGTGGTACAGCTGGTATCTCTAGCAACAAGTTCGGTGATAGTGACAGCAAGACTGCTTACAAGCTCATCCCAGAAATCGGTTATCAGTTCAACAACAAGTGGGATGCCGGTATCGAGGTAGGTATCCAGAAGGGCGAAGTTTGCAAGATTTCTCCTGTTGGCGATGCTACTACCTTCACTATTGCTCCTTACGTACGCTATGCAGCAGTAGAGAGCAAGGTAGTTGATCTCTTCTTCGAGGGTACTATCGGTTATGGCAGTGTAAGCAAGGGCGGTGGCGACTTCTACGAGGTAGGCATCAAGCCAGGTTTGGCTGTTAAGCTTACAAAGCATGTTGAATTCATCTCAAAGATTGGCTTCCTCGGATACAAAGGCTATTCTCCTGAGCACGGAGATAACTCTTCTACATTCGGTGTTGACGTAGATGCTAGCAACATTTCTTTTGGTGCTATCTACAAGTTCTAATCTTAGAAAAGCTCATTTACTCATCGTAAATATATCAAGGGCGCAAGCTTTTTCCGCAACAGGAATAGCTTGCGCCCTGTTTTTATGTGAAATCTCAATTTACATGAAACCTCAATAAAGGGCAACTTATATGAAAACCTCAATATAGAGCAACCTTGATAACCCCATCTTTTCTATTCTCAAACACATCGTAAGCTTCCTCTATTCTAGATAACGGAAAACGATGGGTAATGAGAGGAGTGGTATCTATCTTGCCCTGTGCTATCAAGCTCAGGATTTCCTCACAATCACAGCCATCTACTCCACCCGTCTTGAAAATGAGATTCTTGCCATACATATCAGGAAGCGGAAGCATCTGGGGCTTATCATACATAGCTACAATAGTAACGATGGCATTAGGACGGGCACACTTCCATGCCAACTGGAAGGTATCTGAACCACCAGCTACTTCCATCACCACATCGGCTCCACCATGCAAACCCTGCTCCTTGACGAAGGTTTCGCAATCTTCCGGTTCTACCACAAGAACCTGCGGATAATGTTCCTGGATAAATGCTCTCCTGGCTTCTGATTTCTCGCAAACGATGATTTTTCCAGGATTCTTCAGTAAGGTACAGAGCAAACAGCAAACTCCCGTAGGACCTGCTCCGATAATGAGAACCGTATCTTCTTCCTTAATTTCCGAGATTCGGGTTGCCCAGAATCCAGTGGCAAGAATATCGCCAACAAAGAGTGCCTGCTCATCGCTCACCGTATCAGGAATCTTATTCAATCCGGTAGTGGCATACGGAACTCTGACGTATTCCGTCTGGCCGCCATCTATCCTGCACCCCAACGCCCAGCCACCGTGAGGAGAAGTACAGTTGTTTACGTATCCATGCTGGCAGTAGAAGCATTCGCCACAATAAGTCTCCACATTCACCGTTACTCTATCGCCCGGCTTCACATGGGTAACCTGCCCGCCTACTTCTTCTACAACACCCACCATCTCATGCCCCACGGTAATACCAGGTACGGCACGAGGCACAGAACCATGCTTGATATGCAGGTCGCTGGTACAGATACTGCTCATTGTTACTCTCACTATAGCATCCTTGGCATCCTTGATGGTAGGTTTCGCTTTCTCTACAAAAGCAAATTCTCCTTTTTTAATATATGTAAATGCTTTCATCGTCTCTAGTTTATTAATGTTTTATCGAAAATGCAAATATACAAAAAATATTCATAGCATCATACGTTATACCAACTTTTTATGCTTTGTTAAAATTAGAGTTTTTTTAACGAGAAAATACAGAAAATTCACAGAATATATATATCTTTGCAGTATTATTATAACATCATATCACAAAAAACCATTCTATATGAATAATTACAAGAATATCAAGGCAAAGGTTCTGCGCATTGATGAAGAAGAACATAAGTTCGTCATCGAAGTAGAAAACAGAATTTACAAGGTAGGACAGATTGACTTCCAAAGGAGGCAACCCGCCCCTAAGACACTTGACTGTCTGATGATTACAACCCATCTAGGCAAGGTTTTCATTTCCCAGAACATAGAACATCTCATGAGAAAACATTATAAGGAAAATGATGAGGTGGATTTCAAGATCAAGATGACATTAGGTGATTTCTATCACCTGGAAGACGAATACGGCTTCACGGCCATGTTGAAAAGGGATACCATCATCAATGCAGCGCTCACTCCTAGAGTAAGATGCAGAGTGATGAAGTTCCGCCAGAAATACATGGAGGTACAACTCGTAGAAGTATTGGGCGCCGATAAGTCGGAGTTTTCACTTTCAGATAAAGATTTTCGTGAAATCATAGGCGATGAAAACTGGAATACCCCTGAGTTCAGAAATCTGATGCTCGGAGATACGCCTTCTGACATCTTCGACCTGGAGTGCCACCGATGGATAGCTGGCATCTCCAATCATCTCAGCCAAGATGAATTACAGACATTACTCCTGCAGATTCATTCCCAATGCATCGAAACGCTACAGGGAGAGTATCTCCTGCCCCGATGCAAGGAAGCCGAACGCATGCTGCTCGAACAGCGATTTACCGATATCATCGAACTGATATCTTACTACATTCAAGCCATCAGAATATTAAGAGAGGGAAAGGCCGAGCATACCATCAGCCAGATTCTTTCCACTCTATCCACTTGTGCCTATATCTACCATCCACGCAAGCAGTTCTGCATCATGCAATGCATCTTCATGCTCGACTTTTCGATTATGGAAAAGCTCATCACGTCTATCCTGACCACCCTTCGCAGCCAGCAGGTATATCTTTGGAACAGAAAACCCTTTCAGATGCAATGGCTCAAACTGTTACAAAGCTATGTAGAGAATATCTATCACCAGACAGACAGACTCTCCAGCGATGCAACAACCAAGGAAACCATGATTCAGGTTTTGACCATCGAGCTGATACTGGGACGTCATGCATCGCATAAGATTTACGATAACTCATTGAATCAGGCATTGCTCTATCGCTTGGTTTCGCTGATGAATGTAAGCGACCCTAACAAGACTCTCCAGAAAGCATTCCTTTCTCTCTTCACCCCGACAGAATTCAATGCAGCCCTTCCTTTCAACAGCGATGACGCATTCGTCCTCGCCAATATGCTCTGCTCCCAACAGGACAATGAAACCGTGGAGAGTTTCGAACCTGCCAAATATGAGAATGAAACAACTCTTCTCACCGTCAACGAGCAAGCAATCACCATACAGCCAAAGGATTTGGATAAAGAGAATGCATATATGCCTCTCTCTTCACGTATGGGATTATGGCATGGACTTTCCATCCGCCTGGACGAAAAACCACCGGTAAAACTGCGTGGAAAAGTAGGTACTACCATCGAACACTATAAGGAACTGTGGGAATACATCAACCATTCTCTATTCTCCCAAAAACGCAAGTCCTCGAAAAAGCAAAACAGAAAACTCTATATAGATGATGAAACGACCATCATCGTAACCAAACAGTTGGCAGGACAGCTCTTATTTGAATGCAAAGTAGTAGAAGAAGGTTGTGAGGGAGTGGGAACGTTAGATGTTTTAAACGATGTTGTTCCTTTCTTCCCTGGCGACATCAACACCCAGTCGTTTGAATATCAAGGGATGCCCCTATTGTTGCATGCCTACGTAAAAGAAGTCAACAATGATGGAAGTTATGTCTTTGCCATGCGTGATATGATCAGCGAATACGCAGACGACGTACGAGTAAACGATCTGTTTTATAACTCTCGTCTCACCTGTCTGCTCTGCAATCAGGTACCCGACGTACCTCGTGTTCCAGCCGTAAGCAGCGAAGGCTTTTCTGTTTCCGTATGTCCTGCCCCAGGCATGACTCTCGATGATTTGAAAAAAGGTATGGTGATAGAAGTTGATAACATCACGGAAGGAACCAATGGTTATCTCAACGGTACCTTCCTGCGGGAATCACCGGAAAGCCGATTCAGTCTTGCCGATGCTTTCCATCAGCTGATGCTGGGGTATGCAGCACATGAGGTTTACAATCCAAAGAATGAAAAGGATGAATTGGCTAATGCGATGCCTATAGAGAAAGTATATGTATCGGAAATGATGAGCATCATAGATGCCAAAGCCACCCTAGAAGAAGACAAAATCAAGGCATACAACTATCTCAATTTCTGCCGACTTCTTGCCATCATGCTCGACAGCAAGGAGAGAACCAGTTATTACGATAGTCGACTTACGCTCCTGGAGGTACTCAACGACTTTGCAACATTAGATAAGGTAGATATCAACAAGATTGAACACATCGCCGAAAAGGAACCGGAATTGTTTGAACGCAATGCCATCCTTCGTCACGACTTTATGCAATTGCGTATCATCGGTTGTCTGGATAGCGAGGAACACTACGAAGACCTGTATCGTTGGAGCTGTCTTACAGAAGATCCTCACCTGCAGCAACTGGCATCGCTCGTGCTCTCTCATAACTTCGTGAAGAAATCGGGACTTCTCACCCAAGCCGGTGATATCCTCGACAAGATTCGCGCTCTTCTGAAACTCCACAAGTCATCTTCCAACAAGAAGAACTATGGCAAGGAAGATTTCCATACCGAGTTCAAGACATCCATCATCTATCCGGAAAACTCTATGCGAGTGGATGTGCAGGCACAAACCGTCAAGATTATGCAGGAAATATGTGCCTTCCTCAATGCCGAGGGCGGCCATCTCTATCTGGGCGTATCGGATATTGGCTATGAAATGGGATTGGAAGAGGACTTGAAGAACCCGCTCTTCAAAGGCTCCAGAGATAAGTATGAGGTATATGTCAACAATCAGATTATCTATTATCTCGGTCAGGAAGGAGCACATTATATACATACTCACTTCGATACGGATATCAGCAATGCGGTACTCATCATCGACATCGAGCCATGCCCTACACCTAAAGCCGTTGGCAATGTATATTATGAACGCATGGGTACATCTGCGCGCAAGGTAAACGAAACCTATAAGGACAAATTCCTTGCCATCAGAAAACAATGGGCAGAAGAGCACATTCCGCATGCTGTGGTTACACAGGAAGAAATGCCGACTGCGTTAGAAAACACTCTAGCCACCAAGGAGTCAAAAAACTCCACTAAGCATGTAGAATCTGCTCCTATCACCGACCACATCCAAACCTCACGTCTACGCAACAATGCATTGCACGATTACGAGGAAGGCTACCGCCCTATCACGGCAGTCATCTGTCTGATGGACACGGACGAATACAAGATACTGGATGAAGACGACTGGCAGGATTATCGCCTGAAACTGGCTGTTCATGAAGACGAAGAAGAAGGGTGGCTCATTCTTGTCTATGAAAGCGGAAAGGTATGCAAGGTTTCGATGGCAGAGCTCTTGCAGAGAGAACGTGGCAGAGCATTCAAGCGTTACGCTGGCGAAAAACTCATCTTTGCGTCCGTTGCCTCAGACAAGGACTCTGTATGTGTGGGATTCATTGACGGCAAGACCAACCATTACGTCAGATTTGATGATGTTGACAGATTCGAACACGGCAAGATGCAGGCAGAAGGTACCCTTCCTATGGATGTACCGAATGCCGGCGTTCATTATGTAGAAGTGATTGCACAGAATCAAGTCCCTGTCAATAGAAACATCGGTAGAAAGACCATCGGATGCATCCTGAAAACCGTAGAAGGAAGAAGATGCATGGCAGTTCTTCCCGACTGTAATTTGAAATAAATAGGTTACACCATCATTTTTTCCAGTTGCTCCTGTGCCTTTCTCATATCCTGCTCAAAACTTACATGGTCGAGAAGGAAACCATCTCTTCCATCAGCAAGTTTCTGATAAAGCTGCGGATTCATGCCATCCACATACTGGCTGATAGCATATTCGATATCATCACGCTGCGTGGGATTGGTAGAAAACTCATAGACACGAAGCTTCTGATGAATAAAGCAATAAGCCGACTCTATACAGTCTTGAGAGATGCTTGATAGAGAGCAATTGTCTTGATGAGTACTGTCTTGATGAGTACTGTTTCCAAAATGGGTGAAGCCCTCTTTACCGAGGGTTTCACCTTTATTTATATATTGATTCATATCCATTATTTCACTCCCTTCATTGACAAGGCAATGCGCTTGCGCTTCAAATCTACTTCTGTCACTCTCACCATCACATGCTCATGGAGCTTCACCACTTCACTAGGGTCACTGATGTAGCGGTTTGACATCTGTGAAACGTGAACCAATCCATCATTGTGAACACCTATATCTACAAAGGCACCAAATTTGGTGATATTGGTTACAATACCAGGCACTACCATACCCTCCTGCAGATCCTCAATGGTCTTGATGCTTGCATCAAACTCAAATTTTTCAACCTCTCCACGAGGATCCAAACCAGGTTTGTCAAGCTCAGCCATAATATCCATCAAAGTAGGCATACCCACCTCGGCAGTGACATATTTCTTAATATCTATCTTCTTCTGCAAATCCTTATCTTCCACCAGCTGCTTCACGGTGACTCCCTGATCTTTCGCCATCTGCTCAACCAAGGCATAACGCTCTGGGTGAACAGCACTGTTATCCAAAGGATTTCTAGCTCCAGGAATACGGAGGAAGCCGGCACACTGCTCGAAAGCAGAAGGACCCAAACGTGGCACTTTCTTCAACTGCGCACGCGAAGCGAAGGCTCCATTCTCCTTACGGTATTCCACAATATTCTTGGCAAGAGTAGGACCGAGACCACTCACGTAGGTCAGGAGATGCTGCGATGCGGTATTCAGGTTGACACCCACCGAGTTTACACAACTCATCACCACGGTATCCAAGCTCTTCTTAAGCTGTGTTTGATCCACATCATGCTGATACTGTCCCACACCGATGCTCTTCGGGTCAATCTTCACCAACTCAGCCAGCGGGTCCATCAGTCGTCGGCCGATACTTACGGCACCACGCACAGTGACATCCTCATCAGGGAATTCATCTCTGGCTATCTTCGAAGCCGAGTAAATAGAAGCACCATCTTCACTGACAACATAGATATCCACAGGGTGTGGATAACTTATTTCATGTAACCAGTCGCTGGTTTCACGGCTTGCCGTACCATTACCCACAGCCATCGCCTCTACCTGATACATCTTCACCATGCGCTGGATGGCAGCAGTAGCCTCGCTCTTCTTGTTACGGGGAGGATGAGGGAAAACGATTTCATGATGAATCAGATTACCTTGTGCATCCAGACAACAAGTCTTGCAACCATTGGCAAAACCAGGATCCACCGCCATCACTCGCTTCTGACCTAAAGGAGCAGCGAGCAAGAGCTGGCGCAGGTTCTCAGCAAAAACCACAATTGCCTCTTCATCCGCCTTCTGTTTACTGAGAGCCGCAAACTCAGTCTCAATACTAGGTTTCAAAAGACGCTTAAAGGCATCATCCACCGCTTCACCTACCAATGTCTGGCACTCACCATATCCATGTACATAGTGGCGTTTCAGCTTGCTCTGGCATTGTTCATCATCTGCAGAGATACTGATACGCAGAAAACCGGCAGCTTCACCACGACGCATAGCCAACAGCCGATGGGAAGAACATTTTTTCAAAGGCTCAGAGAAATCGAAGTAATCAGAAAAGCGCTGAGCTTCCTCTTCATCTTTCTTCTTGGCAACCACCTTCGAAGTGATGATGGCTCCCCTGCGGAATTCGCCACGAATCTGATTTCTACTCTCCTCGCTCTCGCTCACCATTTCGGCAATGATATCCTTAGCTCCCTGCAAAGCAGCTTCTACATCCTTCACCTTATCACTCACAAACTTCTTGGCGGCTTGCTGCGGATTACGTTCACGCTGGAAAAGCAGAACTTGAGCCAAAGGTTCCAAGCCAGCCTCACGTGCAATCTGTGCACGAGTTCTGCGCTTAGGCTTGAAAGGAAGATAGATATCCTCCAATTCTGTGGCATCCCAACAGTTTTCGATGCGCTCCTTGAGGGCATCCGTCAGTTTACCCTGTTCCTCAATAGTCTTCAGGATAGTTTCTTTTCGTTTCGCCATTTCCTTCAACTTCTCGTTAGCCTGAGCGATAGCCTCGATATTCACCTCATCCATATTTCCCGTTTTCTCCTTACGGTAACGGGAAATAAAAGGAATGGTGCATCCTTCTTCTAGAAGCTCCAATGTATTCTCGACAGCCTGCTCACGTAATTTGAGTTGGGCTGCAATAATCTTTGTAAATTGATTCATAATTAATTTCTATTTTTGTGAATGCAAAGATACAAAAAAGCCTCAGAAATCTTTCGAAATCTGAGGCTCTTGATAAAAGAAGGCGGCTACCTACTCTCCCGCATTGCATTGCAGTACCATCGGCGCAAGTGAGCTTAACTTCTCTGTTCGGAATGGGAAGAGGTGGGACCTCACCGCAATAACCACCTGATAATGGGGTATGACGTATTTGCACACAAGCAAAACAAGATAATGAACTGTATATACAGTTGAAACTATGAACTTTCCTAAAGAAAGTGTTCGGGCAATTAGTAATGCTCGGCTTTGACATCGCTGTCTTTA
>ERZ1031020.249-NODE-249-length-26670-cov-8.604659_pt1 | contig 26670 bp, 24 predicted proteins | sample MGYA00517109_ERZ1031020 | MGnify/ENA primary metagenome ERZ1031020 (study PRJEB33719, sample SAMN04261270) | wastewater metagenome | biome: rural village; feature: human; material: feces | host: Homo sapiens | place: El Salvador | collected 2013-01-07 ... | reverse complement strand
TGGTGGATGTTTTATTGATAACCAGCTCCTCGAAGATAGCCTTCATTCTTACCTCAAGGTAATCGGTGATGAGATGCGAACGACCTTCTGCATCTGGAGTCCACGAGCCTCCACCGACAAGCAATCCTTGCAAGAACTTCTGCACCTTTTCCCAAGTGATAGTACCTTTTGCGATGTCATCGTTTATCTTTGAGATGAAGTGCTTACTTCCTTCTGTCGCAACCTGATTCTTGACCTGTGTAGTTGTCAAGCCTGCACCAGTTCCTCCATTTCCGTTTTGAAGCGACGAAATCTGCTGCTGAATCTTCTGGATAGTTCCAACCTCCTTATCCTCGCGAAGAGTTATGTCGTAGGTAGGAATCTTGCCATCTTCTTCCTTGATCGTGAGCTGATCTATGGATATTACACCGCCAATTCTGAGGTCAGTATCCTCAAACTCCATCAAGTCTCCGGCTTTGAGCGTATCATGAAGACTCTTGATAACTCCTGTAGTATCCTTTTCAGCAAGATCATGCTGTCTTGCCATGAAAATCTCATCAACCTTAGGCTGATAGACGTACCTTGTGTAGTCGTTCTTGTCAATGAATGCTATGGCGTATTTAAGGAGCTTCAGAGACGCAGCATTGACATACGAATCAGGAAGTGTGATGCCGGTAAGAACGAAATGGTCGCCTTTCTTGATAGGGTAGTCCTTGTATGGAAACCACAGCTCAAGAGCGTCGTCCTTTACTCTTTCAATAGTAAGCCTCCATCTTCCATCAATCTTGGTTGAGGACGCTACCTTGAATGTTCGTCCGCCACACATACCATCCTTCATCGAGATGGAGAAGTCGTCATCCTTTAAGTCGTTGATATCAAAGTCGATAGCCTTTTTAAGATAGATATCAACATTCTTTACGGTTTCATTATCGCCAAATCTTCCGTCATCATCAGGAGCCACACCCTCATCAATCTCATCAACACGTACGCCACCGATTTCCATCTCCTCGATAGTAGGGTAGATTTCAATAACTCCATTTGTCTTATCATCTGTTTCAAAGAACTGCGATGCAGAACGAAGACCAATCTGCTCGATGTTGATAGAATCGATGTATGGCCTGTGCGGATCTGTGGAGAATTTGTGCTGTCTCCCGGTAGGATTCACGTACTTCTTCTCTTCATCCGTGAGTGTGTTATAGAAATCACTCAGCGATACATGAGGGAATCCAGGCAACATAAGTCTGTTGATGGACATGTTGTTCGGAAGATTCTTTGCGTACTCCTTCATGGACGAAGGAACTGCCTTCTTGTTGAGACCGGACGTGATATACATCTTTGTATTTCCGGCCTTGACCTGCGCAATAAACGCATCAAGCTTCTCCTTTGACTCCTCATCTCCGGTGTCAGTCTGTGTTCCCTTCAGCTCAGAATAGAATCTACATTTTTTAGAGCCGTATGCCTGTGTTACATAACCGGTAATCTCAGTTTTGAAATCAAATGTAACCTTAAGTACCCATCCGCCGGACTGCTCTCCGGATTCCACAGAGACAATATACTTTCTCTGATTCTTGAAATATGTCTCAATATAATCAATGTCCAGTTCGAGTTCTACGTGTGTCGTTGCCGCAACCACCTTTGTGATGTTCGCCACGTACTTGACACCGAGGTCAGCATAGTAGTGGGAAGGAAGATTCTTCTCGGAACCATAGGCTCTCAATCTCGTAACGACACTCTGGTCGGAATCAGCGTTCTGAACAATCTCATATAATCCATTACCGAGGCCATACTTGAAGATATGGCTTGCCTGTATTCCGGTAGTACCGACATATATGTTTCTTCCTCTGACAATGAAGTTTATGTCCCACTTCTCGTTCACAAGCGCAAGGGCCTGCCAACATGTCTGCGAATCCACTGTAATGGACATCGATTCGATGACGTTATCGTCGGTTTTCTCACCATAAACCGACAACCACTCACTTTCAAGGGCTCCACGCTGAACGGAACGGTCCTTGTTTCGGGAGTAAATCTTCCAAAGACCTGCACCAATCTGCTCGTCGAGGTTCGCCTGGATCCTGTCGAGCAAATCGTCCAAAGTCTGTACGAAGAATGGAAATTTCGGTAGGGAAGTGTAGTGGAGTTCGTTGTCGTTCAATACCACATCGAGGAATTCAGCCCTAGCAAGCTCATCCTGCAATGCGTTGAACTTCACGCTGTCATATACGAAGCCCTCACCGTAGGTGTCAGGTCTTGCCTGCTTATCCTTGCCCGGCTCGTAGTTGAGCTCGAATCGCTCACCACGATAGACAATATAGTCGCCTATCTGAAAGTTGATAGGCACTTCATGCTTGAAGTTGATAGTCAAAAAGCATTCGCCCATCCAGGAATCAGAGTACTCCAATCCATGAACGGTTATCTGCTCTCCGTTAACGTCTGTCAGCTTCGAGCCATCCTTATGATAAATATTCCAAGCGCTCATCTGTATGCTATACTAAATTTGAAATATTGCCCTGTGTATCCTTAATCGGCTTAATATCAGTAACAGGGTCGTTAAACTTGAAAGTAATAGAGAGGACTAGCAAGTCCTCGTTATCCGGATCCCTATAGAGATTTGGATCAATATCCTTAAGTCTTACATGCTGTCTTCCGATTCTATTGAAGTCGCAATACATCTTCATCATGCCTGACTTGCGGATGTAATCAATAAAAGCCTTACATTTCTCGTTAGCGCCGAAAGCCTCGCCGTGGAACATAAACTTAACCTTATTCTCGTAGGCTGCCATATAAAGTCCATCCTTTCCGATATATTCGTCATCACCATGCTCATCGTGCCACTCCCTTTTCGGTGGTTCCTTGACAGAATCACAAGGCTTGAACGGGTTCTCGCTAACGTACATACCGAAGTCGGCGATGGAGTCCTTCACCTCGTTCCCATCGCCTTCCTTCTGCATGTATATCCTGAAATAATCTTTCATACCTTAATCAACTTTTTATAAATGCAAATATACAAAATATCGCATAAATATGCAAGTAATACACGTATAAATATGCGTTAATTGAACTTAAAATCGTGTCTATCCCTGATATTGACTGGTCCGGTAGCTTTCACGACTGTTCCTCCGTATTGGTAGACGAAGCACTTTGCGGTATCTTCGCATTCAACATGAAGCTCTGCACCATCTAACAGATTGACAAACACCCTGGAGAATCCCTTAACCTTAAGGTAAAGTGAAGAGTTGTGCCTTACGTATATCTCTCCACTATCCATCCAGTCATAGTTGATGTTTGCTACACACTCTCCATTGAGGATGACAACCTTCGGATTTTGCAGGTCAACGTTCTCGTCAACATAAACACCATGATCGTGAATGACATCACCAAAGTACTTCTTCATATCTTTGGTCGAAGGCCAGTTCTTCCCGATACAGAAGTCGATACCCTTAACAAACTTCTCGACCATCTCATGCTTGGATGAGTTGTCGTGCCACTCGGCGGTCCACTGAGCACAAAGACCCAGTGAAACCGCCTCGTTCTTCATTCTGTCTGATAAATTTCTTTTTTCAAACATAATTATTTCATTTTTAAAGATTTCGTACCATTGATAACTCTGTTGAAGTTATCGTTATACTCAATGAAAATTTTCTCGATTCTCTCTGCTGCATCTGCATTGCGCAAGGTATTCTGAGCAATAAGGTTGAGCTGCGTGAGCTGAGATTTTGAAATCTCGCTCATCTCAGGAAGGAACTTGCCCTGCATTTCCCTAATTACAGAGACATCAAGTCTAATCGCGTTAAGATAGGATGCAAAAAGATCACCTGTCTCCTCGGTAATGCCTTTTATCGAGTTGGTCAAAGAGGAACTTCCGTTTTCTCTCAAATCAAGTCCCTTTTCCTTTAGAGCATCGAAGATACCGGTTAACTGAGGAACTACATTTTCGCCAACTTGGTAGAGCTTGTCCGCAAAATCGTCCATGTCGGTCTCATCAAGTTTACCCTTTTCATCAAGGATACCTGTAAGCCATTCGAGAGGTTTTTCAAGTGCCTTCTCCATGATTTTCTGAGATACAATATTCTTAGTAACTTCGCGAACCATTTCCTTGACCTTATTCTTGTAAGCCTCAACCGCATCTTCCCCCTTAGTCCATGCGCTCACAACAGTATCAGTCAGCTGATTTCCCCAGCTCTTCATATCGATAGAGTAAACGTCTTTCAGGAAATCCTGAGCGAACGTCTTAATCTGCAACTGCATCTCCTTGATTTGCTGATCGTAGTCGGCAATCTTATCCTTGTCCGTCTTTTTCTTGTCCTCCTCGGATTGCCTCTGCTTTCTCAACTCGTCTTCCTGAGCGTGGAGTAGGGCGAGCTGGTCTGCGTATGCGGAAGGATTCGTCTCTGTCTTCATCACAGCATCATAGGTCTCCTTGCTGTAGTGACTGAAGTTGCGTCCTCCAAAGAAATTCTTTCCAAAATCGGTCTTAGAGAAGGCATCCCAAGCCTTATAGTCATTCTTGACATCGTTGAGCTTTTTATTCGCATCAGAAGACCTATCGTAAGAATAGATTCCACCGAGTGTCTTTTCAATAACGGAACTGATATTGTTAGATAGGTTCTTCAATTCATTCAGCTGTCTTTCTGCAAGCTTTATCTGTCTGTCGAGCTTGGCATCATGAGCCTTTGCAAAGGCTTTGATAGGAGAGGTAAATATACCCGTGACACCGGCAAGGATTCCACCAACGTTGCCGGACTCCGCGCTTGTTACCACCTTTGACAGTGAACTTGACATGCCGGAGAATGTCTCGAAGAACGCAGAAGCGTCCTGCCATCCATCAGACTCAGTGTCAGCTCCGAGAAGGGAAGCAGTCTCTTTGATATCATTGAATGCTTCACTCATTCCCTGGACATTCTGGTCGATAATACTTACTACGTTAGCAAACTTATCAAGAGACTCCTTTGCTTTTGTTCCATCCTTAAACAGAATCTCAGCAGCTTTCATCATAGCCTTTCCGCTGGCAATCATGCTGTCACCACGCTTGATGAAGTTTTCGTCTCCCATTTTGAGACCAAGTTCACGAACCTTCTTTCCTTCAGCAATTTTACTTGCTGCGATGGTCATCTGCTCGCTGGCATCAGAAATCTTCTGCTCGGCCATTCCCTTCAGACCACCATTGAGGAATGTCTTTCTTGGGTTCGTCAGCTTCGATAACTGCTCATCAAGCTGCTTGATTTCCTTGGCGTACTCTCTCGCATCAATAGCTCCGCTTTGTAGAGCCTCATTGATATTCTGCCTGATTCTAGCTCCGATAGCCTGAGCCTTATCCATACCGAGAGACACGATGGCTCCGTAGAAGTTGAGATAATCAGAAGAGTTCTTGAACTTGTCAAGTTTAACCTGACCAATCTCCTTGTCTCTCTGAATCTCGTACCTTGCCTTAATACCAGGATCATTCGTCTTGCTGATAAGTTCGTTGTATCTCTCCCTTATCTTTAAGATTTTATCCTCGTAATTTTCTGTCTTCTCGATGATGTCGGCAGCATCCTGCAAAGACTTAACGTAATTACCACGGAGTAGTTCTGTAATCTTCTTCCACTCTTCGTACTGATTTGGCAGCTTAAGCTTTTCCTTAGCTTCACCATCCGTCATATTGAGAGAGTCCTGAAGATTAAATATCTCATGGTAGTTAGCGTAATACTCGTCCATAAGAGATTTAGTCTTGTCATCCATCTGGAAAGCGTCAATCCATGCGGACTCAGCAAAAAACTTGCTGCCTGTCTTTTCGAGAAGACTCTTGTACAAATCCCAACGTTCTGACAGCTTGTTCATGGACTCATTAAAGTCAGCTGCCTTTCTCTCATACTCCTTCTTGTCCTTCTCGTCGAAGAGCCACTCTGCAACCTCGCGATAGATAGAAGTCTGGAACTTCTTTCTCTCGGTGGTGTTTATACTGAATCCTTCAAGGAGAGAATGGACAGCCTTCTGATAGTCGTCAAGATTAAGACCGGTAACCTCTGGGAAGAGATTGTAAGTCTTCTTCTTTGCCTCTTCATCAGACATTATGCTCTTGTACTTCTGGTACATCTGCCTTGCAGACTTCAAGCTGCTAAGGCGTTCCTGCAAGCGTTTGAGCTCAGTATCTTCTTCGCGACCATTCTTGTTTTTGCCCTTACCGAAGTGACCAGTAACCTTATTCTTGCCTACATCAAGACTTATTCCAGACTGAGCCGCTATTGCTTCAAGCATTCGCTGCTCCCTTACGTATGGTTGTCTGTCACCTGCATTCTTTGCATTGTCGTTCTCGTCACGGACCTCCTTATATCTTTTTCTTACAGCTTCTCCGAATGAAGTCCATCCGTTACTATTTCCTCCATTCAGATTGTGGAGATACTCGGCCATTTCCTTCTGCCAGAAACCATATGTTCCTCCTTTAAGCTTTCCTGCCTTTTGTAGCTTGCCGAAGACTTTTCTTTCGATAGTTCCTACTTTGTTAGGGTTTTTCCAAACTTTTGGACCAGTATTGCCATCTTGTGGCTTTGCTTTTCCTATGTTCAAAATAGCCATAGCTACGCTTTGAAGTCTCGCTACAAGACCAGGAACTTTCTTGTTCGCCTCAGATAACATTTGGTCAAGCATGGTTCTGAACTTATCCGGGTGCTGTTTGCACCACCTTGAGAACTCAACCATGTCCATATTCCTACTCTTGGCCATATATTCGAGATATTTAGGAATATCGTCGGTAGCTATCTCGCTGAAATTCGCTCCAAAATGCCGAAGGTCGTCTTCCAAATTTTCAAGACTTCCCTTCATGTCTTTGTTTCCGTTGCTTACTTTGTCAACAAAGAGACGCCAGGTTGCAGCCCCTTTTCCGCCAGTTGTATATAGCGTGTATAGTTTTTCCTCGAATGTCATACCTGCCGCCCTTGCTCCAAGCATCGAGTTTGCCACTTTCTCCATAGAGCTTTTTGTGGAATCACCGAATTTCTCCATCTTCATCTGGAGTTGAGCAAGGTTCCCTGCAACGTCGTTTATGTTTTCGTCAATATCGTCTTGACCGATACCTGTCCATTGACCGAACCAACTAGCTCCACCTGCGAATCCAGCACCAGAAGCCTCCTTTGCCTTTGCGAAGTTTTCTCCTTCGCTTGGAGTGAAATTATTTTCATTCCTAGCGTCAATGATTTTCTGTTTTAAGATATCATACTCCTTGCCGAGGTCATCAGTACTATCTATCTGTTCCTTAATGGAGTCTGTATAGAGTCCGCTCTGTTTAAGGACATCTGTCATCTTGTCTACCTGTTGCTGAAGAGTCTCGCCAGTGCCTTTATTGCCAACTTCCGATAACGTATCAGATAGTGTCTTTACTGTTGTTTTTGCAGTCTCATTTATCCTATCGGTATCCTGTTTGATGCTGTCCTTGAACTGACTATATGCCGAATACAGAGCTGTTCCTATAGTAATACCAAGTGTTGCAATATTCCATCCTGAGAAGAATCCTCCAAGCTTTCCTTTTACCTGGTTAACAGCAAGCGACATTCTTGCCCTTGTTCCTTCTTTAGTTATAAGCTCGGACTCCTTTGCGCTTATCATACCCATAAGACGAAGCTGTTCGATCATCTCCTTGGATATTAGGCCCTCGCGGAAAGCTTTTTGCATTTTCAACGCGCTAAGTCGTCCCTCTAGAGCAGCTTGCTCTACAGCATTTCTGGTATTAATCTTGCTATTCAGCATTCCCTGATAGTCAGCAATATTCTGCCTCATTATTTCCTGGGTTATCTTACCCTCAATGAGAGCTTGCTGCTGCTCTACGGCGAAAGTTCTTAGCTTTACCTGTTGTTCAGCACGCAAAGCTGCAAGGTTACTGCTTATACCAACTCTTGAAGCAATGGCTGTCGCACCCTTACGCAAAGCATACATAGCGCCGAATGCAAGTGCTGCGTTAGAGACCTTATCCAAAGCCAAAACCAAATCTGTTGTTCTATTAATAAGGAATGAGAAAGTACCTCCGACAACACTCTTACCTTCTGCGAACTTTCCAAGCATAATGTCCCAGGCATCAATGAGCTTATTCCATCGACCAAGCAATGTTTCGGACAGAACGAACTGCATGTTGTAGAACTGGCCTCCCTCGTCTGTCATTTTCCAAAGCACTTTCTGGACATCCTCAAAGCTAACCTGTCTAGCACTAATCATCTTCTTGACATCTGCCTGGGTATAATTGTTCCTTCCGTTCTTCCCTTCTGAATTGTAAAGCTCCGTAATTCTCTGTAAGAGAGGGAGTCCTGCGTAAGCAAACTGGCGCAACTCCTTACCATCGAGCCAAGAACGAGCCTTTACCTGACCAAATGCAAGACCCAATCGTCCGAAGTCTACACCAAGACCAGATGCAATATCCGCAAGTCGCTTTGTGGTATCATACAAGTCATTTGCCTCGACTCCAAATGCAGCCAGCTGCTTGACATCTCGGTTCAGCTCTCCAAACTTGAATGGAGACTGCAACGCAAGTTGCTGTGTCTGAGCGAACAGCTCGTCAGCCTTCTGTACATCACCAAGGATGGAGCGTAACGCAACATGCTGCTGAACAATCTCACCACCGGTCTGTACGATTGAATTAAAGAATTGCTGTGCGCCAAAGACAATACCTCCCTGTAAGAAGAGAGACTTGATATCTCCGACTATGGATTGCATCTTCTTCGCTTCAGCGTTTGCTCCGGCGAATGCTGCTGCGAGATCGTTTCGTGCCTTTGCGGCAGACTGAGCAATTTCCTGCTGACGCTTCTGTTCAAGCTCGATACCTTTCTGAACCTCTTGGTTTACTGCTTTCTGATCTTGAAGAACCCTAGAAGCTAATGTGGTATCGTGGCCACTACCGATATTGCCAAGCATACCGAGGCTATCCTTCCAGTTCTCTGAATTGAGTCTGTCTTTGATAGTTCTAAGACCCCTCATTAAAGAAAGGAGCCTGCTAATCTCAGCTTCTGCTTTACTAACATCTGCTCCGACAGAAATTCCTCGGCTGTATTCAGAGCGGAGCTGGCGAACCTTATTTCCGAGAGAATCATACCGACGCTCCGTGTTCTTCAAATCATTCTGGCGTTGCCTCTCTGCCTCTTTTGCCTCGCGTGCTGCGTCCTTTATAACCTTTGCATAAGTATTTGCTTTATCTATAGCATTAAAATACCCGGAACTCTTTACGACATCAGTTGCAGTGAGTCCTGTGATAGGATGAATACCTCTGTTATTCCTGATCTGTTCTAATTCAGTTCTGTATTTAGACAGCTCTGACAACGACTGACGTATGTTGTTCGTTGAATCGACTCCAAACATCTGTATGCCTTCACCATGGCGTTTGTTGATTTCGTCAATAATAGAAGATAACTTATAAAGTTCTCTCTCTGCCTTGTTTGCCTCAGTTGCAACGCTGTTAGGAAATATGTTGAATCCAGCACCTTCCTTGGACACCTCTCCGAGTATGCGGTCTATTTTGTACAATCCGTCCTGGACAGACTCCAACTGCTGGAGTTTTTTCGAACTGAAGAAATCTTCGCTTGAAAATACGCCAATATTACGACGTAATTCTTTAACGAAGTTGTTTAGCTTTTCAAAACTACGACCTCCCTTATCTCCAATACCTTTTGTTGCTTCGGATATTGCTTCCAAAGCATTCTGTGCCTGCTTACCAGTAGAATCAACCTTGTTTAATTCTCTGATAATCTTTTTGGTTTCCTCTTCAATTCTCGATTTTAGAGTGAGCGAGAAACTGAGGTCTCCCATATTTCCACCTGCCATATCCTGAATATTTTTAAATTAGAGTTTATTGTTTAAGTAATCAGCAAGACTTATCTTCTTGCCAACGAGGCTTCCCTCATTCTTCTTTTTCTCCATCCACCTGTCGTAGAGGTCATCCATCTCCTTCTTGGTATGCTTCTTCGGACCGCCTTCCTTCTTGGCCTTTGGATAGACGACAAGAGGCTGGTCTGCAACCATGAGGTCAATCTGCGCCGATGAATAGCCCCACCAGTAGTCGTATGCTGCAATGAAGTACTTGCGCTGAAAGAGGAAGCCGAACTTCTCCGCTAGTGAGAAGGCTGCTCCCCAGCTTGTTCTGCTTGGATAGCTTTTACTTCGCTCCTCGTCATCGTCATCATCACGTCCGTCATCCCGGTCGCTAATATGGTAGCCAGTGAGAATGCGTTCGATGGAATTTTTTTTTTAGAAACATCGAGTACCCTCAGAACCTCGGCCACATCCACATCCTTGATGTAGTAGAGCCAACGCCAGTAAAGCCAGTAGAAGGCTCGTATCTTCCAAATGTTGTTAAGGAGGATGCAGACGCAAATCTTGACGTTACGCTTCCATTCGTTCTTCTCCTTTGCCCTGATGTGGGAACACCTGCTCATTGTTCCCTTGCGAAGCCAACCGAGCTTGTGCTTCTTTCCACGGAACACGAACTCGGTAGGCTCGTCGTGCAGCACGCTGTCAAGCAACTCCTGCAAGTCCACTGAAGGCTGCTCTATTTTCTTTTCTTCTGCCATGATTGTATGCTATTAAATGAAGAAGGGCGGCACGGCTGTTGATTAGCCTGCCGCCCAACGGTTTGTTATCCTGAATCTAATTACCTAAAGAAGCCTTTACTTGATTAACCGCCAATGCCTGGTTCACCAGCAGCTGGAGCCTTAGTAAGCCAAGCGATGCTACGCTTACCTGCACCCTCGATAGAACCTGAGAACTTAAACGCAACAGGCTCAGTACCAGAGTTATCCCATTGCAAGGTAGCGTAGAGAGCGATGTTGGTAATAACCATGAGGTTCTCCTTCTCGTCGTCAACGATAACGATAGTGCCCTTGATCTTGAACTTCTTAGGCTCAACAGCGATACCTGTAAAGCCGGTAGTAGCGTCGAGAGTAGCGTCACCTGTACCCTTCAGGGTAACCTTGGTCAGCTCGGTGATAGCATCCTCGCCGAACATAATTGTCAGCAAGTCCTTAGCCTTGGAAGGAACAACGAACTCTACGTTGAAGTCGCCGAGCTCTGCGGTAGTTGCCCAGTCGCCTGCAAGACCGATAACCTTGTAGTGGTTGATGGTTGGGTCATCCATAGTCGCCTTCAGCGAGTCAACGGTAACCGGAAGCTCAACCTCTGGAGTGATGTCAACTGTAGCCTTGCTCAAATCGGTAATAGCCTTTGAGTAGAGCAGAGTTTTAGGACCATTGAAAATGTCCTTCATCTTGTCAATAGTTGTCATAACCATAATCTAAAATATTTTAAATTGTTATACCTGAATACTTATTTCGTGCGTAACCTTCCCTGTATGATTGTCACGGAAAAACCTGCGCCATCGTCTGTCTGTAGTGTTATACGAGGATTGGAAACAATGAGATTTTTTGTGGAGATTGGAAATCTGTCCATAATCTCCTGGACTTTCTCGTCAACGCTAGATACATCAAATGTGTTTGGATTTCTTGCTGAAGCTTTATCGCGCACATACAATTCGATTTGAGCTGTAGTGGTGAAATCATTGTAAACTCCACTTGAGTTCATCTCGTTATTGTAGATACTAGATGGAAAGTATACCACGATGTAGCTGTTGATTTTCGTATCAACTGCTTTTGGTCGGCTCCGGGAGTAGAGCTTGTCACAAATCCCCTTCATTGCATTGCCGACATCGAAATATAGAGTCTTAATACTAACCATATCTTACATCGTTCTGAAGTATCTAACCAAATATTCTCTAAGAGAGGTAATCACGTCGTGACCTCTCTTAACCTCGACAAACTTAGCGTAATCCACACCGGCAACAAGGAGCATCTGCCATGTGGCATCGTACTTTCCTTTGTTGTGCTCCCTGGAAGCAAGCTCATCCCACGCCGCATTTGGACCATATTCACCACCTTCTCCGTATTCACCCTTGTAAGGTCTCCTTCCGCTGTCTTTGAAGGAGAATGAGCTGCGATAATACTTATCGAGGTTGTATCTCTCTCCGGCAGCAAGGGTCACTCGGGTTGGCTCTGGGCCTGGAGCATAATGAATCGACTGCAATGAGCCGTTGTAATATGTACCGATAGCGGTTGACTTGTACAAGTTACCGGTTACGTCATCATAGTTTCGAGACTTGTCAGCAGCCTTCATTGTCATTTCAGCCGCATGGTCCATCTTCTGCTGCATCTTTGCTACAGCCATCTGACGGATTTTCTTCTCGACCTGTAAAAACTGACCTGATAAACTTGTCATAATCTAAACCCTTGTCAAACTCCAATACACAACAGTCCTGTTATTATCCGGTTCGCAGTCCTTAACCATACCTACCTCGGTGTTGTTGCCGACAGTGGAGTAGATGGTGTCGCCGTCAAGAGGACATCTGTCAGCATCCCATTCGTCATATCTGACCGGAATCGATGCCTTCCTCTTGTTCTGGTCGACATTCTTGTCTCCCTCTGTAGTGGTATCGGTGTAGCTGCGGCCTTCGCCATAATAGAGAATGATTTCCTTGTCCTCACCAACTGGAGCATCATCATCGGCAAATGGGTCATCAGGGTCGGCTTTTCCGACGACCTTCCTCACGATCTTGATGATGTGAGGATATCTTGGGTTTCTGATGTTTTCCTTTTCCATACGCCTTATTTGATGATGTGAGGGAGAGGTTCTCCCCAAGGAGAATAATTCGCCCTCTTTACTCCGTGGGAGGTCACCCGGAAGGTGGACTTCTTCTTGAGCATCGAATTAGGCTCCAGCTCCGCATAGATAGCGTTAGCCTCTGCCTTCATCTCGCTCCTGTCGTTGTCCGACATATCATAGCCACCTCCCGAATGAGTCCATCCGTTATCGGAATCGGAGGTATTATTCACCTTGCTCGGACCAAGAACAAACCATTTCAGCATGTCGGCATAGGCAAGTCTCACCTTGTCCTTGTCGCAGGCTTCGAGGTCGATGCCATTTTCAAGCTCCCTGTCGTGCATGATGCCCAACAGAGCCTTCATCGGCATCTCGAACTTCACCTTATTAATAAGGTAGTCGTTCACAGTGTAAATATTCATCTCCGAATCCATAGTCATACAATCTAGTTACGTTAAAGTTCCAAGACCGAAATTAATCAGTCTTGGTAATGTCCATAATGCAATGGTCTGGGAAGTCGACGAGAGCTGGGCAAGCAGAGAACATAATGTCTGTGTGCCACTCCATGTACTTACCGTTAGGAACCGTTGAGTTCATAAGCAGTCCGAGTCCATCGTTTGTTGTACCGAACAGGGTAGAGATTGCCTTGTTACCTGCATATTCAATCAACTTACGATCGAGGCTGTCTGTACGCTCGAACTCACAGGCATCACCGGCAGGACGGAGAACAACGATGTTGTCAGACCAACCCTGCTTGTACTCATCGGTTGTATGAGTAAGGTTGCGTTCCTTCTCGGTAACAATCTCGATAGGAGATACTCCCTCGAAGTCAACGAATGCCTTGATGAACTGCTCTTTGCTGATAGGCATTGTCTTGGTAGAGGCAATGTAGTTCAGCTGACGGTAATTGGTAACGAGTTCGCGGACCTCTGCGTTCTTCAAGAATACATTATAGAATGTATTGCGAGTCATCTGCCAGATCAAAGCACCATCGAAACCACCGCGGGTTTCACGGTACTTAGCCTCCTTCTCCTTCATGTAGGTAAGGATGGTAGCAGTAGGGTCAGCCCACTTCTTAGCACCACCATTGATGAAGTTGTCACCGTATTCGATAGGGTCGATAGCCTTGTGCAATGGGGTAGAGATACCACGACCAATACCAGAGTAATCGATCTTACCGGTAGACATCAACTGAGCGGTCATAAAGTTCATTGTCGCATCAACTGAGTCGATACGTGTCTGAACCTCGTCACACCAGTCTGCTAAGATATCGGCATCGTTGCCGAACTCCTCAAACTGCTTGATGCGTGCATAACGCTCAACTGCGGTCTCAACATAACCAGGAGTAATGAAGTCCGGAATAGAAGCGGTGTACCACTTATGTCCGTTCTTGTCCATCTGGTTAGAGTCACCGAGAGGAGCACGGAGGTCAGCCATAGGAGCTGCCTTCAACTTGCGCGCCTTGACGTTGAATGTTGCCAAGCCATAGTTGTCGGTAGATGTCAGGAACGAAGCGTTATGTCCCTGTGTCTTGTACCAGCCATAATTAGTAAAGAAGATTTCCTTTTTATCAAGGAAACTCTGCAAATATGCCGTATTCTCCTTAGAACCGAAGAACTTGGCAAGTCGCGAATTATTAAAATCAAATTTTGCCATAATCCTGAATCAATCTTTAAGGTTAATAATTAGAGATGGAACCATCCGTTAACGCGACTCTTGTTGTGAGCCTTGATTGCAGGAGGGATTGGAGACATCCTGTCGATGTACATAACGGTGTCGTCGTTAGCAAGGAATGGGGTAAGCATATAGCGAGCACCATCCTCGAAATCGTCGCCAGGAGTGAACAGGAAGTCGTAGTCGCACTGAGCATAACCGTTAGGGTTGGTTACCATAGGCTTCTGTGCCTCGCCGACAGCTGCTGCTTCTACGAGTATCGCATCCTTCGCTACAACACCGAGTGTTGCGGACAAAGTAAGCTTCCATACGTCTGCGCCAGCCTCGGTTGTCTTCTCGACACCAGTAACTGTAACGGCTGTACCTGTTCCATCGAGAGCATCAGGGGCTACCATGATGTTATCTCCAATGAACGGAATGTGCTTGTAGCCATCACGTACAATAAGGAGTGTTGTGTCAGTAGCACCGGTCTTCTTTGCGCACTGGTAAGACTTAAGAATCTTAACTGTTGCGCCTGCGTTGCCATAGATGCCAGGATCATACTCCAGGAAGTCACCGGCGTAAATCTTTGCAGGACCCTTGAAAGGGTTTAGCAACTTACCACCAGTTGTAGGAGTACGGAAAGCATCCTTTGCGGCGCCAATCAACTTGACGAATACATAGCGGATACCGCCGATTTCGCCACGAGCCTGGATGAGGGAACGACCTGGCAAGAAGCCGCTACCATTCATCCTTTCACTGTAATAAGGAGAAACTGTTCCCATAATCAATAAATAAATTTGTTATCCTGAATACTAATTGTTATTCGTCCTTTGGCTTGTGTCGAGATCTGATAGCTACAACGTCATCGAACTCGTGTTCGTCTACTGTTCCGGTTCCTCCGGCTCCGCCTCCTCCGCTTCGAGGCTTGGTATCTGGATTGATACCAGCTTCCTTGAGGTCAGCATTGTAAAGAACCTCTGCCTTACCGACAAGATCCTTAATGTCTGCTTCACCATCAGGAATCTCAAGCTTATCCAAAGCTGTCTTAACGAAAAACGAATTCAAAGGAATGTTGGCTTTCTCAAACTTAGCCTTAAGACCTTCCTTAATGGAGTTCACCAACGCCTTCTTTGCGTCAGCTGCTTCCTTCTGCTCTCGCGCCTCACGCTCCTTCTTGACTTCGCCAATGAGCTTTTTTGCCCACTCAGGCATATCCTCTTCGTTAGGAATTTCGTCTTTTTCCGGCTCTTCCTCGTCAAGCTCAGTTTCCTTTGCCTTCTGACGTTCTTTCGCCTTCTTCTTGTATTCCTTAACCTGCTGAGAAACGTCAGAATGGAGATTGCCGTCCATGCGTTTCAAGCGATTTGTAACCTTGGTTACCAACTTGGCGTTTGCAGCTTCGTCTTCACAAAAATCTTCGAGTACATCATCAAGTTCTTCATTGATGGTTTTCTCACTAATTGTCAACTTGGTACTACCGAGTTCCTTGTTGACCAATGCTAAGAGTTCTTCTCTTGTCATGTTGTTTTTTGATTAAAAATGTTATCCTGAAGCGGTTCTTCCACCTCAAAAAATGTATAAATATACCTTTTGTTTTGCAAATATATGAATAAATATGCAATTATCCAAGAAAAATTGTATATTTTTGCAGTATTAAATGAATATTTATGCAAAAGGAAGTATTTTCAGGATTAAAATTGGATAACGGAGAGCCTATTTATACTCAAGAGTATATCCAATCATTAAGAGACGCCGATAAGAAGCATCCCGACAAGCTGAAGATCATAGCTCAGCGTGGCGGTCAGGAGCGCATGCTGTCTATTGATGCTGATATTAAGATAGTTGGCGGCTCGCGAGGTGGACCTCTGGATGAAGACACGAGAGTGTTAACAACTAGAGGATTCATTAAAATCAAGCATCTTAAATATGGCGACACCGTAATAGGACATGACGGTAAGGGACATAGAGTATTATGTCGAATCGATTATCCTGATAGAGATTGCTACGAAATTCAACTATCTGACGGATCGAGTGTAGTATGCTCGGATGACCATATCTGGAATGTATCTATCGATGGCGACAGGAGATTTATGCCACATCTTGCCTGTGAGATAGCTAGTTACATCAACGAAGGCTACGACATCACTATTCCCTGCGTAAAACCTGTAGAGTTTGACGAAAAGTTCGGCCTAGCCTCTGTCGCTGAGAGAACTGTGTCTTTAAGACGTATCATCGAAACATCGGGTAGATTTTCCGGAAAATACTGGAAGAAGACTTTCAAGACAAGAAAGAAAGCATTCGATTTCAAGTATCTGGTTGATAGTCTCGGTTCTGTTTGCTACGTAAAAAGGAAGTCAAACAAGAAATGGGAGGTTCGATTCGATTACAGAAAGAAGGAATTAGAGAGGAGGATTGTCAGCTGTAAACCGGTCGGCAAGCGAAACTGCTGTTGCATCGCCGTTGAGAATCCGGACTCACTATTCGTTGTCGAGGACTTTATCGTCACTCACAACTCCAAGTCCTTCTCTTCCCTTATGGAAGTTCTGAAGGATATCAAAAATCCAGATTTCCATGCAACAATTCTTCGTAACGAAAAAGACGACTTGCAGTCCTTAGTGACAGACTCTTACAAATTGTTCTCCCAATTCGGAACTTACAATAAGTCACAGAACGATATGACCTGGAACTTCGACAACGGAGGATGGCTCAAATTCTCGTACTACGCAGGAGCCTATCAGGATTTCAAGACACGATTCCAGGGGCGCCAGTATGCCTATGTCTGCATCGATGAGGGTACTCAGTGTCCATACAAGAAGTTCAAGTACCTATTGACCAACAACCGAAACGCAGCTCACATACGAAACCGATTCTGGATTACCTGTAACCCTGACCCGGAATCATGGGTGCGAAAGTTCATCGACTGGTGGGTTGATGAGAATGGATACATAATACCGGAGCGAGATGGAGTTATCCGCTACTGCTTCATGGATGGTGATACGCCTGACTCAATCTACTGGGGTAACACGAGAGAAGAGGTATACGAACAGTGCAAGGGCATCATTGATAGCCTTTGGAAGGACAGCTACGAGGAACTTGGATACACAAAGCTCGAAATGTTCATCAAGTCTGCGACATTCATCCGTGCAGATGTATCAGAGAATATCAAGCTTATCTCCACCGATGCTTCATATATCGCCAACCTTGCCCAGCAGGATGAGGAACAGCGTATGCGAGACCTTGAAGCCAACTGGAATTGGAAAGCTGCCGGAGATGACATGGTCAAAATGGAAGACCTTGAAGAAATATTCGATAACTCCGAACAGACAGGAGACGGAAAACGCAGAGCTTCTGCCGATGTCGCATTCACCGGCGGCGATAACTTCGTGATGTGGCTCTGGGAAGGATGGCACTGCAAAGATTTGGTTGTTCTGAGGCTGGACCCTAAGACGCTCGTTTCTGTAGTTGAGGCCAAGCTGAGAGAGTGGGGCGTTGAGGAATGCAACTTCACTTACGATATGCAGGGCATAGGTCAGTACTTCAAGGGATTCTTCAAGGATGCCGTCCCATTTAACAACCAGGCAGCGCCTATACCTCAGAATCATCAGGAAGAAGAAGGAATCAAATACCTATATAAGGATTTGAAGTCTCAGTGTGCGTGGTTATTCTATAAGATGATAAAGGAGAAGCAGATTTCCATCGACTCGGCCCTGCTTGAAAGAAAGTATTCAGGAAACGGATTCGACAAGGTTCCCCTCAGACAGATTCTTCAGAAGGAGCGCAAGATGCTCCGACGTGATGAGAATAGCGACGATAGGGGATTCAGGCTATTGCCTAAGAAGATTGCCAAGAAGTATGTCGGCCACTCGCCTGACTTCTTTGAGTCTTGGTTCTACGTAATGATATTCAGTTTAACAAAAAAGAAACATAAAAAGGTAAAAGGATTATGGAGAATTTAAATTTTAGAGAAATACTCGTAAAGAAGCCATTCTACGAGCTTAAGCCTGACGGATACATGAGTCATGGCACTTTCTCCGACAAGGTTGGTGATAGGAGTATGCAGAATATGCCTTACGACCCTTGTGTATGGAGAGTAAAAACCCAGTCCGACTTCCTTCGTGAGTACTTCACAAGCGGACACAGAATCTGGGACAAGAATGCGTATCCGGATATAATCAAGGAGAATCCTGATTGGGACCCGGAAGATCCTTCTACCGGCAATCATTATTACTTGCAGCCTATTACAAGATGCGCATTTGCTTTCCAGCAGGTTATCGCAACAAAACACACCTTACACCTAACCGGAAACGACATTCAGTTCGAGCTTGCAGACAGCACAGATGAGCTTGAAAAGGAAGAGGAATCCCAGAAGAACCTCAATGTCTTCAAGAAGGGATGGCTTATGCACAACATGGAGATTGCGTTCTTTGAAGCGGTAAGCTCTTACATGATTGTTGCTGAAACCGCCGCAGTCGGCTATATCGACAAAGGAAAGTTCGGAGTTAAGGTTCTGTCATTCAAGAATGGAGACTACCTCTACCCGCATTACGATTCAATAACTGGAGAACTCTCTGTATTCGCCCGTAAGTATTACGACTTGGATGAAGATGGAAACGCTCAGATCGAGTGGGTTGAGGTATGGGATGATACCTATTATTATAGATTCAGGAACGATGTCGGGAACAAGAGCGTAACGAAGAAGGCGGTGAATCTCATTAAGGGATTGTTCGGAATGAACGGATATGCTCTTGTTGAGAAGAAAGAACATCACTTCAATTCAATACCTGTTGCATATATCCGAAATGACGAGGGACCATGTTGGTCTAACGTTCAGAAAAACATTGAAGATTACGAGGAGGCATTCTCGTACCTTTGCGAGAATAACAAAGCGTATGCTTTTCCTGTATTCTACGTAAAGGGTGACGGTGAGGAGATTACCATTTCGGGCGACGATATGACTGGAGCCGCAAAGGTTATCGCTATGAACAACAAGGATAACGATGCAGGATTCCTCAATGGAACCGATGCATCAGAAGCTTTTGCGACCCAGCTCAACAAGTCGTATGACCTCATCTACGAGCTGTCATTTACTGTAAAGCCTCCTGAGCTGAAGTCAGGAGACCTCCCTGGTGTAGCTATCAAGCTTCTCTATTCTCCTGCATTAGAGGTAGCAATGAATGATTCTCAGAAGTTGCAGCCATTCCTAGACAAACTGGTCGAAATTGCCAAGTTCGGTATCGGACACGAAAACAACGCTACGGCTTCTATTGTTGGTCTCGATATCAATGCATGGATAGAGCCTTATACTCATCAGAATAAATCTGAACTTCTTACAAATCTTGCAACTGCCGTTCAGAATGGATTCCTCTCGAAGCAGACTGCATCAGAGCGTTGCCCAGACTTCCCTAAGAATGCCGAATGGGAGCGCATCTTACGAGAAAAGAAGGAAGAGGATCAGCAGGACCTCCTCATGGATATTCAGCGTGCGGATAACGAAACTGAGAACGCCATCGAGGAGCAGGAAGCTACTGTGAGGATCAATAAACAGCAGGGTGGTAACGACATAAACACCGGCGGTGGCCGCAAGGCAGGTAGGCCAAATCGCAGTGGCAAGAAATGGGACAAGAATCACAACAATGACGTGGACGACAAGAATAATTGGAAGCACTACAATCAAACCCATTAATAGCCTATGGATGAATTAAAACGTTCTGTCGATTACAGCAGAAAACGCTTGCAGGCAATCCGAAACTGCGAGAGCCACATATCAGATATTCTCTGGAAATCGACACAGAAAATAATTATCGCAAGTAAGCGATACAGAGGTGCGGGCAGGCTCACAAACGAGTCAGCCCTGCTCTCTTACGCCAAGAACGTTACTGCTGATGCAGAGGAGAGTATCAACAGTTACATCTCTGCTTACTCCAAGGTTTCATGCAAGATTCTCGGGATTGACAACGAGAACATAGAATCGTTTCTCGTCAGCGACATCTACGGAAAGACGACATCCGAAAGAAACGCCGTCTATCTAGGAAACTTTGCTGAAGATATTGTAAGGATGATCAAGGCAGGAACCTTGATGGGATATTCTGACCAGCAGCTCCTATCTTCCATCCGCACAGGATACAAGGACCCATATCACACATCAGTCATTACCAAAGCGAAGAGAAAGGATATCAACATCGATGTTCCTTCTTACGGAAAAGGATACTACAAGAACGCCTATCAGAATATCGTAAGAAACGCTTCTCAGGTGATTGCTTTGGCGTGGGGACAGGCAGAGCAGGAGTATGGGCAGGAGAACAAGGCTATCGGGTTCTACGTCAAGAGAGGAAGCAGTTATCCGTGCGACATTTGTCAAAATGAAGCCGACGCTGGCATCCACTCTTTCAAAGATCCATATCCGCCATTTCACGTTTCGTGTTGTTGCTACACAGTATTTGCATTCAAGGATAATAAAAAGAAATAAGATTATGATTGAAGAAACAAAAGGATACACGTTATCCGTCGATACGTATAAGAAGGCGAAGGCTCTTAAGATGAAAGATCCTCGCTATTACATCTATGCCAGCCTCCGTGGCTCAGGTATGTCTGTTCGTGACAGCTGGGCCATCGCATTCCAAGGAGAAGGAATAGGTGTGTGGGAGAAATCTTTCCTCGAAAACGAGATGAATAAGCTAGAAGCCAAGGAGTCCGTTCAGAAGAGAATCGCAGAGGTACAGGGCAAGAAAGCGAAGAACGAGAACGCCGATGAGCTCACCCAGGAGGAACTTATTAAGGCTACCTCGAAGGAAGAGATTATGAGAAACCTCGTTATCGCTCAGCGCAAGCAGAAGTTTGGCTCTCCAGAGTGGCAAAAGACGACTGCCATGATAGCCGACTACTCTAAGATTAAGCAGGACGAAATTGATACAGAAAATAATGTGGTCCACTACTACATTCCTCTGTCGATGCCAAGATGCTGCGAGGACTGCATTATCTTCAAAAATGGTCAGGCGACCTTTCAAAAGAAGAAGAAATAGTTAAATTCGTGTTAAAGTAACTTTGTTTTACTAGAATTTCAGCAAAACCAAGTACCTTTGCAAACAATTAATGTTCACAGATTCTTTCTGCTGAGCATAATTCAAATTATTTTGGTTAACTAAGAGGGGCAGTGTCTTCACAGATGCTGCCCCTCGCTTTTTAAAACAAATATATAAGTAGAAGAAAACTTTGAAGTCAATTAAGGATACTTCTCTCCGGTAACCAACTCAAGTATACCCTTAAGCCTATCATTAAGAAGGCCGTCGTTGAATACAGGAAGAGTACCGTATGGAGGCAGCTTCTTCGTCTCTGCGGCCTCCAAAATGAACTGGAGCGCCTGTACTAAGGAAGTGTGGTCTTGAACAACCTCAAGCAATTTATCGCTCATCCTTGCCTCCTTCCTTCTTAATCTGCTCTGCCATCTCAAGAATAGTCTCGGCGTGCTTATCGCGGTCGATGACTTCCTGAACAGCCTCATCGCTCTCCTTGCGAAGCTGCTCTTCTGTCTTACCCTCATCGGCAGCAGCGTTCAGTCTCGCAGACTCACGGGCAAGGTATTCGTCACGGAGCTTCAACTTACCTGCCGTGTATTCTGCATCGCCAGGCAACGATGTATCAGCATACATAAGCTGGGCAAATGCCTCGATGATGTTTCCATCATCCTTGGAGAACTCGTAATGGTCTCCTACAGCCACAGGAACACACTCATCGAGTGCAGCGTACATGGATGTACCGATAGAGTACTCGATTCCCCATGTGCCGGCAATGTTCGCAATCTTGATGAAAGGCAGTGAGCCTCTCTGTAAATGCTTCTTGATCTCAGCAGGAATATCCTCTCTGAGTGATGCAACTTCTTTCTTAGACAAGCTCTTGCTGAACTTCAGTACTGTGAAGTGTCTTGTCTTGATAGTCTTTCCAAATGGTAATGCCATGATAACAATATTTTAAAGTTCAACTTTTATTTCCTTATACTCGAAATCTGTGCAAGAAGGATTCTCCTCAGAAGTAAACCTAATCTCATTAGGGTGGTTACAAGCTCCATTCTTGAAGAAGAAGCAATCCTTGCAAGTGTAATCAGTCTGTTCCATGTTCCTTACGTTTTTGATATTCCATCAATGTCAAGATACAATAGTTAGCGCAGTCAAGAAGAGCATCTTCCAATGGTTCATTAGCAACTTGCGCCTCATTGTCCTTCAACGTCTTGATGCGATTCACCTTCTCTCGTATCTTTCCGTAGCCGTAGTTGATACCAAGCTCATCATACATTTCGGAAAAAGCATTCCCATAATCACGATTTTTCTTGATGTATGTATCATGCAAGTTATTGAGAATATTTCCATGCATTTCAATGTCGGAATTTATATCTATTTTATGATTATCGGCAACTGGTGCTACTATATCGAACTTTATACCAAACATCATAATATCTTCCTCGCGAAAATGAGCGAAATACTTGTAATCTGTGCTAACAGATGTACATATATAAGCATCAGCCTCCTTTCTCTCGGCATTGAACAGAATAGGGGTTCTGCCGTCCTTAATACCTATCGGGTCAAAATTGCATTTTAAACAATCATTTCGTGTGATGTAAAATCGCAGCCCGACCTTAATATCTTCTTTCTTAATCATAAGCTAACTATTTTTATAATCTTTCAAATCAGATTCATTTATACGAGTTCCGTTTGTACAGACAAATTCAGCCAACATTTGACACATAAATGTCTCTGAGTTGTTTTTATACTTAACATAAACAACATCTTCGTATCTGTCGATTTTTAGAAAGCCTACAACCGTAAACACCGGACAGTAATCTGTGACAATCCAATCGTAGTAAACAAACTGCTCGTTCTGGTCGCAAAATACTTCTACCCGTGTTTCGCATCTTTGCTTAACGATTGCAAAATCATCGTTTTCGGTAGGACAGTTTCTAGTAGTGACATATTCGAATGGGAGTAAAAAACGGTCTCCAACCTCAATACCATATTTTATTCATAAGCTATTCCTTCTTACTATTATAATAAAATGCTCTAAGAGCCATAACCTCTGATGGGTTGTGATAAAGGATAATACAGAAATCACCATGTTCTTCTGTGTGAACCTTTCGTAAACCACATTCCTTGATAAATCCATCCTCGCCAATATAAGGGTTAAGGATCTCGCGAACCGCACTAGTATGGCTTGGCTGAACTATAATAACACCACCAGTTTTTCGAAGTTCTTCTAGCTTCTTCCACTGAGCTTCGATATTTTCATCTCCATAGAACAAATCATAGCCATAAGGCTCTGTAATTTCTCTATCAATGCCCATTCCCAAAGGAAGGTCAATTACTATAATCGGCTTCATACGCTATTCTCCTTTTGTATGCACGTAGCCACAGATGCCGACGTACATGATGTATTTTAAGTATTTAAACATTTTTCCAAAAATCTACTATATGGAGGAAAATTCTCCGCAAACAACAAATCCAAACCAAGAATGTCCTTATGGTTTTTCTTCACTTCTTCTTTGCTAATTAGTTTCATCATTCTCAATCTCAACTATTTATTATGTAATCTACCAATATGCCACTTTGAACAAACCTTGCATAAGTAAGGATGCCAGCCAAGTGCCTTCAATCTCGGATTCTGATTAAGAAACTCCCAAGAATCATCCTCAGTCTCGTATGCAACCTTCGCTTTCCATGAATGAACCTTCCTGGTCCAATGCTCCGGGTCCGGCTTGAACGGCGGAACCTTGTTCGGATTGTGATGTCTTCTCATATCTGTCACCTAAATCAATTTTGATCCTCGTGCTCCTCAAACTTTTTGCGTATCTGTTCAAACCAGAATACTCGAAAATCGTCATCGGAAGCCTTCCACATCTTCTTCAGCCATTCGTAATTAAGGCGTTCAATGGTTTTCCTGATTCTGTCGCCGTAGAGGATTTCGAGCAGCAGTTCGTCAAAACCACCTTCCGGCTCAAAGCTTACGTCAAGCGTAATACTGTGATTCTTGTATCGGCAAGACGACATCTTGATACCGGACTCGAACGCTTTGTCCACAACATTATGAATAGATCCGCGAATTCTGTCACCATCTATAAAGGCATCGGATATACAAAACATAAGTTCTTCTCCCATAAGCTACAAACATTTAAATGAAACACTGTTCAACGTCCTGTTCACTGCGATCTCCCTCTCGTTACACATGGTCCTCATGCACTCCAGGGCATCCTCGCGTACAGCAGTCATAATCTCGCTCATCGAAGCGGCGGCCGGAACAATATTCCCGTCAGCCTTCTTCTTCGTGATACAGGAGATAATCTCCTTGATATATTCCTTGTCTATCATCGAAATCTGTTTTAATGGTGGCCGCCGACCGTGGAAGGGACTCGAACCTCCCGTCTGCCCGGACTTATGCCCGAAGGCATGTCCCACCGCCATGCGGCCACCGGTATCGTTAATCATCAGGCTGAATGAAGCTCTCAGGCTGCTTGATGTCCTCCTCACCACGCAATTTATTCTTCACGTCATTGATGAGAAGCTCCTGCTTCAGGTCAATCATCTGCGCGCCGTACACCTGATAGGTCATTCCGCCCTGTGACCTCTTCTTGAAGAAGCCGTACTTGTCGCTCATATCACGCCCGAACTTCTGAATCGTAGGGATATCCTTCTCCTCGACATCGTTGGCCTTGCAGAACTCGACGAACCTTTCGTACATCTCCTTGGCAAGCATGCACTCCGAAATCTCGCCCCTCGCCTCTTGGCTGCACCTCATATCATACGCCCTTATCCAGGCATAGATAGGATTGCTTCCAAGAAGGGAGATAAGCAGCTGTCTCCTGCTGCCCTCAGCTGCCGGGAACCTGTACTTCCTGCTCCTCAGCTCCATCGCGCCACGGAATATCCAGTTGAATACTCCGCTCAGTTCTTCACGGATGATCTTGCTCGCAAGCTCCGGGTCCTGCCTCTCCTTAGGGATGGTCACATCGAAGCTCACGTACTGCAAGCGCCTGATGAATCCGAGCGACGCATCGTCTGGGAACGGAAGCTCATTGAGGTTGAAGATGAGGTAGGGGATTGAGTTCCCCTCCAGGATATCCCTGCCGAGCTTTCTCATCGGGACAGGCTCACCGCTTACGAGTCTCTTGAACATACCGGTGTTCTTCCTTCCGAACTTCTTCGGGTCGGAATCGGAAGACCAGTTGAAGATGGCGTTCCTTATTGGATACCTTCCCCTCATTCCCTCGTCGCCGTCAGCAGTGAGGTCAGCGTAGTCCATCTTGCTTATCCTGTCCTTGCCGAATATGTTGCAGGCAACGTCAAAGATGACGCTCTTTCCGTTGGCTCCCGTACCTATAAGGAGGAGGCACAGCTCAATCTTCGATGATTCCTTCCCCTCATACGGATTGTATGCAGTACCTCTCTGTATGAGACCGAGACCGAGGAACATCTGGAGGATCATCCTTGACGTCCTGTCCGGAAGGACCTCCTTGATGAAGTTCATCCACCTGTCACACTTCGCCTTCGGATTGTAGTCGTATGGGTGGTAGTATGTGACATGGTACTCGGGAGAGAACGGCATCACGTTCGGATACTTCAGACCGCTGCCGAAGTCAACAACTCCGTTGGCGAATGCAACAATGTCGAAGGTAGGTCTCAGTATGTTGTAGCACTCTATCACCTCCATGAATGACTTGTTCATCACCGTACTGATGCCGAGCATCGGAGCCATGGCCAGGTCAAGGAGCAACAGCTGGTAAGCCTGCTCAAGGACTATCTTCGGAACTGCTTCATATATCTTGCCGTTGAACATGTAGTAAGCACCGTTGTAGTACTTCACAGGAGCCTTCTTCGCCAGACGTCTCATTGACCTGATGAAATTGGACTTCAGCTTGTTGTACTTCTCAGAGTTTGCCTTGCCCCAGTCCTGGCAACGGAGCTCTTCGAAGCCGTACTCGTCATGCCTCGAAAGGTCAAGCAACTGAGCGTGCAATGTGTCTATAGCAATACCATTTTCCATTTATGTACAATAATAATATTAATTTTCCGTTATTGTGTAGGATAAACCCCGATAAACAGGGGCTTTCTGAAGGATAACACGTGTCAGGTCGTCCTTACAACATGTCGTCTATAAAATATCGACAATACAAAGATACAGATAATATCCTGAATATCCGGTAAAACCCTAGTAAATAAAGGGTATAAATATACATTTTAGGTATACATTAAATGAAGGATAGGTATACATTTATGGTTTGGTCTGCAAAGTAAGAGTTTATGGTATCAAATGTCAATAATTAACGGATGAATGAATATGCATAATTATCCTTTATGGTGAAAAGTAATTAAACTTTACAAATAGGCTGAAAAATCGGAAGATAATCCGCGCATACCCAGCGTATAGATATTATCGTAGGAAGAAGCAATCTTCAAC
>ERZ1031020.241-NODE-241-length-27363-cov-40.828036_pt1 | contig 27363 bp, 28 predicted proteins | sample MGYA00517109_ERZ1031020 | MGnify/ENA primary metagenome ERZ1031020 (study PRJEB33719, sample SAMN04261270) | wastewater metagenome | biome: rural village; feature: human; material: feces | host: Homo sapiens | place: El Salvador | collected 2013-01-07 ... | reverse complement strand
CAGCGACAACTGCGGTCTGGCTATACAATCCGACTGCAAAAATACGAAAATTTATCGAGAAATGACAAGAAATGGCAGGAAATATCAATACAGACATACAAATTTAAGACTATTTAAGCCTAAATTCTTTAATATCTCAGAATTTTTACATAAACAAATACCTGTTTTATGCGTTTTTTGTATGCTGTTAGGCTAATATACTTCAAGTACCGATGAAGTATAACTTCGACAAGCAATGAAGTACTACTTCAATGACCGATAAAGTACTATTGCTTTTTTATGGGATGTATAAAAGTTGAAGTTCCGTCATTCTCCGTCTTCTAATGGACGGAATGCATTTGTCTCTCCATCTACAAAAGTCAAGGTAGTCTTTTTCGATATTACGCAATCCTCGTTCTATCTTCTCCAAGAGGTGGCTCTTAGGAAATTTACTGTTCCCTAATATCTTATAGGGACCGACATTATAGGCAAGTACGGCAAGGAGTAGTGAGTCCTTACCATACTTGCGGAACATGGCACATAACTTGGTGAGGTCTGAGCGCAACAGAGAATCGGCTTGCTGATATGTAAGGTTCTTCTTGAACTTCTCATGCGGCAATATCCGATGTCCCCACCCAATATAGGGATAGTTGCGTTTGATGTCGTGCCATCCCTCATAATACTTGATACAGCGCACGGCTCGCTCAAAGGGAGGCAAAGCGAAAATGCCCAAGTCGGCTTGTCTTGGGCTGTCGTTGGTGGGTGTCTTGTTCTGCGCCATGATGCTTTGGCACAGTAACAAGAGTGTCAGGATGATGTATGTTTTTGTCTTTTTCGTCATGGATGTTGTTCTTGTTTTGCTTTTTGGGGTGTCATTGGCTTGTCACTTGGCGTTCTTCTTGTTGAATATCTCCGCTATCATGGCTTTCACGTCCTCACCGACCTGCACGAAGTTCTTGTAGAGGATGCGCTCACGCTCGTCACGGCTCTTGAAGGTGTAGAACTTGGGCAGTGGCATGTATTCGCTTTCCTCCTTCTTGATGTCCGCCATGTTGAAGTCAGTCTTGCAATAGAACTTGCTGGTCTTGAACTCATCGCTCTCCTGTATGTTCATACTGCCATTCATTCCGGTCTTGGTTGCCACAAAGTCCCTTGCCGTCTGACCGCAGATCCATCCTGTCGGCATATCAGAGATTTTACTGGCTGGCACAAGACTGTCCATATTCTCATTCAGGTTGATGCTCGTCTTGTCTCTATCGATGGTCACGCCTTTTTTCAGTTGTACCACCTTACCGAAGATGTCGGAGGACAGCCATTCCAGCGTTTCCTTGCTTCGTGCCGAACCGCTTACCACATTGCCTACGGTGGTGATAATCTTCTGCATACCTACCTTACCATAGTCGGCTTCCAACTGGGGCAGTTCCTGGAATCCCAAGGCTACACTAACCTTGTTGCTTCTGGCTGTACCTATCAGTCGGTCTATCTTATGGAAGTAGAGTGTAGGCAACTCGTCCACAATGATGCTCACTGGGATATTCTTGCCTTGTCCTGTATTCACTCGTGTCACCAGTCGGTTGAGGATTAGGGCGTTCAATGCTCCGATGATGCTCTCCATCTCTGGGTCATTGGCTATCAGCAGATAACTCGGATTCTTCGGGTCACTGACTTTCAGGTCGAAGTCATCTCCATCTTTATGAAATATCCAATAGCTTTCCTTGGTGGCAAGGCGTGAGGTATAGACACGCAGTGTACCTATCATACCCTCCAACTGCTCCATTGCCTTATTCTTCAAGGCGGTTTGGAATGGTCCTAACAAGGGTGCTACCTCATTGTCGGTCTCCAACACATTGAAGATGGTCTGATAACTCTCATTCAGAAAACTCAGAATATGGGGCATATCGCTATACTTGCCTAACCAATAGGCTGGCTCCACTTCTTCTCCTGCGTGGTTAAACACCTTGCCGGTCGGCTTCATCTGCATGGTCTTCGGATCAAGTACTTTCTCTGCTATCAGCATCTTGCCGTCTTTGTCGTATGGCTCCTTACCATAGTTGATGAAGAAATAGATACAGGCGGCGAGGAAGTTGACGGCTGAGGTCTGGAAGAACTGGTCGCTGCCGCCACCGCCTTCTTTCTTGCCTTTTTGCAATGATTCTAGCAGCGTCTCTGCGGTCTCACTCGCTGCTGCCAAGTTATTGATATACTTCTGTTGTATCGGGTTCACCCGTTTGGAGTATTCCACATCCACGAAGTTGATGATATTGAACTTGCAGCCTTCTGGCAGTTTGCCCAGCTGTTGGTTCTTCTTGTAGTGGTAGTACAGTTTGGTTGCCAAGGTTGGGAACTTGTAGTCGTAAACGACCATGGCAAAGCCTTTTGCACTGTGCTGACGGATGAACGGCTCGATGATGGAGAATGTCTTACCGCTACCAGGAGTACCCACGACCCAAGTGCCACGGAATGGGTTTACGATGTTCACCCATCCCTTGCGGAACTTACCCTTATAGTAGTAGCGCATGGGGATATTCACGCTGTACTTGTTGTATTCCTCCTTCTGGCACTGCTCGAAACTCTCGTTCTCAAAATTGAAACGGTCTTTCATCAGTCCTTCCTTCAGAAACTTCGATATATTATCCAAGGCTACATGCACCAGTACTGTTCCGATGATGGTTGCCACCATATAAAGAATGGTGTTCAATCTTAGGGTATAGAGACGAGTGTCCATCACAAAGCCAAAAAGCCACACGGACAATACCAACAGCAGCACGCCACTCACCAAGGGGTACAACACCTGCTTTCTGGCATCAAACTCCAAGTGTTTCTTGTTTCTCGTGCCTACACAGGTGATGCACACCAACAAGAACGTCACCACCTTGCTATACACCAGGTTGCCGTCATGGTAGATGAACCACTGCTTGATGCGGTCGTGCAGGTCGCACACCACACCGCCAAAGCCGTCTATCGTCCTTGGGTCTATGGCATACTCAAAGAACTCCATCAACACGGATATGTAGATGACCGCCCTGAATATCTTGTAAAATCCTTGTAACTCCTTGCTTTCTTCCATTGGATATGATTGCTATTTTAGAAAAATCGGATTGAATGAGTCGGCTGACAGCACATCGCTATAGTTCACTTTCAATGAGATGGTGCGACCGCTGATTTGGTTCTCCGTCATTTCGATGGTTAATTGCTTGTCATTCGGGAATGTTATTTTCCGAATGACTATCACATTGCGGTAGCCATAGCGGAAACGCTTGGTCTGCTCCAACGTGAAGACTGGATGCAACTCTACCATCTGTGAGTTGGTTGCCTTTGTGGTCTTCTTATCAGATAGCTTCAATCGTATTTGGTCTATGTCAAACGGTATGTCTGTCTTGTTCTCCACCGAGAAGTCCAAGAAGAAATAGTCGCCCGATGAATAGATGTTGTTCAGTCGCATCACCATTTTATGCGCTTTGGTCTTCACATTGTTCACATGGGCTTCCGAACTCCAAATTTCACGAGCATAACGAGCCATGTCCGTAGAGGACAATGTGACTGCAGGATTGTTATAGGCATTCTTCTCTATCTGTTGTATCTCCTTATCCGTCACTGCCTCTTGTAGTCTTGTGGTATAGAGCAGCGCATATTGTGTGCGGTATCGTTCCGTCACAATGGTCACGATGGCAAGCACCTCACCATCTTCATGCATTCCTTCCTTGGGTTTCAGACGCACGGTATTATTGATGGGCTGGTCTCCTGCTATCTTATCGGTGGAAATATCCACAAAGCGGATGGGCTCACTTGCCGTAATGACCGTAGTCACTTGCTCATTCACGGTCAGCTGCTCCATCTCCTGGTAGGTACAGGGCTGATAGCTCTCCGCACTGGTCTGTTGTGCCATCAGAGGAGTGGCACTTATTGCGCACATCATCAGTGCGCCAATTGTCTTCTTGATATTCATATTCGTATTCTTTGGATGTTGATGTTTACTTACTCTTGGTGTCTTTGCTGTTTATCAAGTACACAAAGGTGCCATATTTCAGTTTTACCTTGTTCTTCTTGATAGCCTTGCCTATGGCATTGCTTGTTTTCTGATAGGCATTCTGCATGGTCTGCATGCCCCACTGTGAAAAGCTGCTGCCTGTATTGGTGGTGTTCATATCCACATTGCCGGTCACGGCTCCGCTTGCCACATCCTTACTGGTCTCTCTAAACTGGCTGCTTGGCACATACAATCCTTCCATGCCGTCTGTGTCATAGAGTGACAGGTTGATTTTCACTATCTCGTCATCCACCAGCACGCTTTTCACCGTTCCTTTCACTCGTTGCGAACTGAAACCGCTCATAATGGCATACAGGTATGCGCCTTTCTTCACTATCATCTCACCGATTTCCACATCATCAAGCAATCGCAAGCGCACACGACTTCCATCCACGGCTTTCACATTCTCGTCAATGATAGCCTTGATCAGTGTAGGCTCTTTCTCATTCACTGCCAAGGTGTTGAAGTAATCCGATGATGTCTTCACCTTTTTCACCACCTCATTTGGCTTGTCATTCTCGTCCGCTTCCTTTCTGGCATTCTCATTCACCTTGATTTTGCCCTCAATGTTGATACCTCCCTTGGCTGTAGCTGTTGTTTCATCGGATGCTGTTGCTGAAGACGACGAGTTCTGTTGCGTGGCTTGCTGTCCTTTCAGTCTTGCTTCGGCAAGTGCCTTATTCAGTTCCGACAGGGCATCATTCTCTCTTTGTCGCTCATGGGCTTCTTGCGCTTCTCTCTGTTTTTCCATTTCTGCTTGCCTCTTGGCTTCGGCATCCAACTGTTGCAGTTCGGCATCCGAATACTTGCTTTGGTATTCTTCTTTTTCTTGCTCATTGTCTCGGTCTATATTCTCCACGGCACTATGGTCTTCTATCTTGCCGTAGGCGTTCAACATGTTCTCATACTTGCCTCCAATACCGTCACCGCCCTTGATATGGGCTTGTGGCAGGTTCGGATTCAGATATTCCGTGGTCTGCATATTGGCATCCTGCTTCTCCGCTACCTTGGTATCAAAGAGGTCGAAGATAAAGTAGGATGCACCGAGCAGTGGGAGATAGACAATCGCAGGTAGCATGTACTTGGGTTGTCTGAAATTGATTCTTTCTGTCAGCTTCATCGTTATTTGTCTTTATGAGGATGGCGTGCATCCTCATTGGTTCTTACTATATTCTTTGCATTCCCCATATTCTGATGGCGAGCCTTTATCAAGGAGTCCTGCCGCTCCGTAGCGGTGCGTCGCTCTCCCTGATAATGATAAGCTCTTGCCATGCGATAGATGTTGAAACTGAAACTCACACCTACAAAACCGAACACGATGACCAGGAACAGTGTCTTGTGCAGGTCGGCAAACCTCTGTACCTTAGCTGCCGCCTTGTCAATTCTGCACATCTTGGCAAACTTTCTTCCGGCTCTCACGTCTCGCTCATAGCGTTCCTTGTATTTGGGGTCATCCTTGTCGGGCATCTTCTCCCCAACGAGCATCTGCTTAAATCCTTTTGTGTTCATCGTTATTTCTTTTTTTACCTTTTTACTTCTTTACCCTTTTACCTTTAATAGTTCGACTTTGTCTTCTGGTCGATGTCCTTGTTGAGCAAGGTTCTCCAGTTCACTATCAGCAATCCATGTGGATTGTTGTCAGTCCTCGGAACTCGTTTCAGTTGTCCTGCCGTCACCAGTTCACGGGTCAGCACATTGGTTCTGCGCTCGATGCGCTGTCTGCCGTAATAGGTAAACTCCATCTTCTCCTTGTTAAACCTGATGCTGTCACAGAAAATGCTGAACACGGCACTCGTTCCCATGATGTTGGAGTAGAAGCCCTTTTCCTTCAGTGTATTGTACTGCGCCAGTCCTGTCTCATCCACCAGATACATGGCTTTCTCCATCGTGTATTTGATGTACTTGTCATCGGGTGCCAATGTAAAAAAGTAGTGATGGAACATCTCAATGTGGCTCTTTGCTTCCACGTCCAATGTCTCATCCATCGTCGTGCGCTGCACCAGGATAGGCACATTGCCGTCCAACACATAGATTTTGTTCTGTGCATCCACCACCATGTTCTTCGCCGTCCAGATGCTACTGATACTGATCAGCACGCATCCAACCAAGAACAGGCTACAGATGATAGTCACCAACTTTACCTTATTCTCTAAATTCTTGATTACCATTGCTATTTCGTTATTGTTTTACCTTTTTACTCTTTTACCTTTTTACCTTTATCAGTGCATCACATGGGCAAGTGTTCCCTGTGCCGACATTTTAGCCTGCTGTGCCACACCCTCACCGAAGTTTCTGGTAGAGAATGCGGTATCGCCCTCTGGTATCATCCATGCCGCAAGGTCTGGAACCAAGTTCAGGCACTTTAATGCCACGATACTTGCTGCCATTAGATACCCTGCTGAGAAGAACGAGTTCTGCAGATATGCTGCCATCGTCTGCTCACTGGCGGTGATAGCCGTCAGGTTCTCCACCTGTATGCAAAGCACAATGTCGAAGAGTAGCAGTACGTAGAATCCTACGAAGTACAGCATCGCTCCATAGAAATGCACGGTCAGATACCTTGTCAGCCACTTTGCCCAACTGCTTTCCCATTTCGGCAAGAGTGAAAATGCCCATTGTATCGGTCCGAATATCGTCAGCATTCCCAATAGTATCTGCTGGCAATAGATGGTGCTCCACCAACCGATACGGAAGACAATCAATGCTATCAGCATTACTATCTTATCGATGTTCACCACTGCTCCTGCTGTCAAAGAGGTAAACCACAACTTGGCTGCGTCCTTTTCCATGTTGGTCACTTCATCCACACCTGTCTGCTCCATGGTAGATTCCACCAGATTCGGGTCTGTTGTTCCCTTATGGGCAATGTCTGCCTGAGCTTGTACGTTGGTGTACATCGTATCTCTGGTATAGATAAGCTGCTGAACTTCCGTAAACTTGTCCTCTATCTGTGTGGCTTCCGCCTCATAAAGGTCATGGGTATAACTTCCGATGGAGTTTGGAATGTAACTCAGGAAGTCCAATACGCACCAATTACTGCCACTGTTCGTCATACCAGTATCGGCTGGTGGGTACCACCAACAGAGGATGATGCTTATCACCAGTGGCTTGAATAGTTTCATCACATCCAGTGGCTCATGCTTCACCATCATCTTGTAAGCCATGTTCGCTGCTACGACGATGGAGAAGAGGGCAGCTAATGCCATACACATCTGTACAACCCACCAAAAAGGCCCATTCGAGCCTGTGAAAGTAGCGTCGCACAGAAACTCGTTGGTCTGGAAAATCACGTCATCAATCTCTTCTTCCAAGATGTTGATGCCGAAGTCGGATAATATGCTGCTGTTGTCTGCCATAACTCCTTATCTGTTTATTTTCAAGTCATTGTCATCCTCGTTCGAGCCGTTATTACTGCCCGAAGATGTGTTGTTTCTCACTGCCATTCCAGCCTCTCGCCATTTGCTCGATGCACTGCTGATGACGCTTCGTTTGTTGGCGGTCTGGTAGTTGCCGTTTGCTGCCAACAGTTCCTTGGTCTTGCTGGTATTCGACATCCGCACCAGTTGCTTCACAAGTGTCTCATTCTGTTTCGCCACGTCTGCGTATATCTGCAAGTACATCTTCTTGCGCTTGGCATTGGGCATATAAGCACCCTTGGTGGCTTTGATGGCTGTTTCATAGACATGATAGTATTCTGTCCATCGCTGCTTGTCACCAATGGATCCGCCTACAGGCAGGATGCGGTCGATGTTGCTCTTGAAGGCATTCATCTTGCTGTTAATTTTGCTTCCTTCCACTTTCCAGGCGAGGTCAATCTGACGGTCTGCCAGATTCAACGCCTCAATCTCTGCTCTCTTGGTTAAGGCTGAGTCGATGGCTTCGGCATATTCCACTTGATTGTAGGCTCCAATTCCTGCCGTGGTACGAAAACCGAGTTTGTTCTTGCTGGCAGCCGATTTCTTGTAACTGCTGTGCAGTAACTGATAGTACAATTCTGGTGACAGACTACCACTACCGATTTCCATCACCGTTATCTGGTTCTTTTTCGAACTGTCATGATTGTATGTCACATAACTCTGGGCATTGCCTGTCATGGCTATGCCCAACAATAGTAACATAGCTCCTGCCTTTGTTTTCTTTCTATCCATGCCTATACATTATTATATATGGGTTATAAATTCTTCGTTCTCTCAATATCCGAGTTTACCTGCCACTCGCCACCGTCCGAAGGCATCTTCCAGTATTTGCTGCTTGCTTTTGGTTCGGTAAACCTTTTCCTTCCAATAGCCGATGCGCACTTGGATATATCGCCACGACTCAAAGTAGCTTTTGTTCAGATGCTTCTCTATATTGTCAAGCGAGGTGTTGATGCTTTCCAATACCACAAGAAGGTCTGCCGTGGAACACGCTGCCGCTCCTGTGGCATACAGCACCAAGTTGCTCACGCTTTTGTAGAGGTATTCGCCTTCATTTGCGATTTTCTCTATGGCTCGTCGGTTAATACCTATCAGTATGGTATCGGCAAGCGAGATGCGCTTTCGTTTGATGACTTTCTCGTTGTAATCATCAAGCAGTTTCTTATAGTCCGATATTCTGTCGCTCACACCCTCGTAGGTGGAATAAACATTCAGACTGGTCCGTAAACTCTGATACAGCACATCTATTACATCAAATGCCCTGGTGTACTTGTCAAGGTCAACGTTCAGTTCCTTGTATGCCTTGGTTTCGTCCTTGCTGTAACTATGCAATAGTTTATTGCTGTATTCCAAAGTGCTTCTTGCAAGCAACAGGCTCCGCTGTTTCTTGTGGTCATTGATGTAGGCTTCCACACTGGCAACATCAAATCCCCATTGGGCGAATGTTTTAGAGGGGAGGGCGAGGAGCAAGATTGCTATCAGCAATGTTCTCACAATATCCATTCGTCGCTTCTTGCTCACTGGCCCTGCAACCCTCTCCGCTGCATCAGCCTTGTATTCTTTTCTATTTCTCATTTTCATTGTCTTCATCATTAAACTTGCCGTGATAGTCATCCGAGTGTTTGGTGTCGGCAGCTTTCCTTAACCAACGTTTCTTGCATTTTTCCACAAGACTCAATCGTCTTCCTGCATCGGCATTGATATGTGGAGCGATGTCCATCAGCACGTCGATGATGTTGCGCTTGTAGTGCATCATCTTCTCCAACGATACCAAGTCTGCGTATATCTTGGTGATTCTGCTGTCCACCTCCCTGGCTATCTCTAACCTATCACTCGACCATAGCAGGTGATAGGTGTCATCGGTATTGTTGTCATCGGCAGGTGCGCTCTTGGCATATTCGGTGGTTATCTTGCACGATGGATATTCCTGTGCTATTTCCGATATGCGCTTATTCACCTCGTTGGCCTTTTCCTGCTCGGTCTTGCTTGGGTCAAGCGTTATCACATCCACTACCGAGGTGTTGGTGTATTCCGATGTCAGCTCCCAACTGATCTGCAGGATGGCTCTGTGTATCTTGATGCCTAAGAAATATTTCGGCTTTCGGGCGATCTTCAATGTCGCCTTGAAGGTGATGATGCCGTTGATGTTGGGCATAGTGGCTTTTCTGATGTAAGTATAGCCGCTCCATGTTCCTTCCCCTTGCCAAGTCAAATTATAGGCACTCTTGCAGTCGCTCATGATAGCAGGTATGCGATAGTAGTCATCGGTTGCCACCTCATTGTCCTTTCCTGCCTCTGCCTTGGCTTCCTCTATTTCCCTTTGTTTCTGTTGCCATGTGGCAAGTTCTTTGTTCAGTTGTTCGATGGAAGCCTTGTTCTTGTTGTATTGCTCCCGATACTTGGCTGCATCTTCCACACTTGCATTGGCGATTTGCTTGACAAGTGATTTGTTCTCCGCTTCCAACTGATTGATTCGCGATTGCAAAGAGGTTATCTTGGCATTGGCTTCCTGCTCCTGCTTATACAAATCTGAGAGGTCAAGGTTGTTTTCTGTCACAGATGTTGTCATGGCGCATTTCTTGCTGTGGTCATTCAGCGAACCTCCGCAACTCTTGCATTTATATTGTGTGGTGCCTTGCCCCAACTGCACGCCATCGCTACATGTTACGCTGATGGTCACGCTCTCGCATCCCTTCAGCTTGGCGGCATCGGTTGCCTGATAGTAGTTGCGTGCATCATTGCCTATATAATAGGTATAGCCTTCCTCGTTGTCATTCCATTCACTCAACCGGGCTTGCAGCTGTGCCTTGAATGTGTTCAAGTCCATCGAATAGGAATCGAAGACTGCCTCATACACTTCTTCTGTCCTGTTCCAACTCTTGTACACCTGTATCTCGTAGGCGTATGCCTTCTGTTTCTGTCCTTTCTTTTTGCTGCTGATGATGTAGCTGTTCAACCAGTAGCTGATATTGTAGGTAAAGCCGTCATTCTGATTGTTGAGCTGCTGTACCCTTGTCCTTGACCATCCTGCATGATTCTCCGAGTTTTGCAAGATGGCTTCCTTTTGGCTATTGTTGGGATAGAAGTTGGCATCCTTGGTGTTGATTCTGTACCAGTGGTCGCCTTTCAAGATGCTGTTGTCATCGGTGGGCGGTACATAGTCGCACAATTTCTCTCGTCCTTGGTCTCGTCGGGCGATATACCATCTTTGCGTGTAGTAGTTTCCTGCGGTCTCGCCTAAATAGTCCGTCATCCATGAGGTTAGGTTATAGTTGGCAAGCGAGAAAAGTCCTGCCACGTTGTCCTTGCCTCCAATCATGCCCAAGAGTGTGTTACCTACGCTCTTGTCGAGACTTTTGAACAGCGAGGAATAGTTATCCACGATGTCGATGGCAGCACTGAGCTTGCCCTGGAAGAGGTCGTTGAACTGACTGCTCTGCAACAGAGCATTGCCTACATTACTCATTCCTGCTCCTGCAAGATTGGCTCCTGCCTTATATAGGTTGTCGATGTCGGCTTTCAGATTGTCCACAGTGAAGTTGCCCGGAACTTTTGACAGGTCATCCACCATCTTTTTCCAATCCACGTTGCCAATCTCTGAAAGTTTCAAGATGGCTGCTATCTCCTGGTTGATTTGCAGAAAGGCAATGTCTGAGAATGTGAGAGTGCTGTTTGTCACCACACTCTCAAACTGCATACACAGGTTCTTGGTGTCGTCGCATATCTTCACGAGATAACTTCCCCAATAGAGGGCAGTCTGCGGACTTTTCAGCATCATTCCTGCCACCGTCCATATCTTCGGCATGATTTTGCCCGACACCATGTTGTAGATACGGCGGTAATAGTAGTTCTCTGTGCTACTGTTCCAGATGCCCAACTCCGTCATTGCCTTGCGTTCCAAGAATTTTGAGGCGAAGATACCGGCACTTGCCACTTCTGCTGCATTATAGTGCTTCAAGATGTTCTGCACCTGCTCGTTATAGTATGCCTCTGCCACGGCTTCTGTTCCGTATGCAGCTGCCATAGCAGCCACCGTCTGCTTGTCATAGTTCACGCTGTAGTACTGTGCGTCAACCTTTGCCAACACACAGACTATCAGCATTATGATGGATAGAAGTCGTTTCATCTTTGATTACTTTTTATTTTTGTTCCCTAAATTCAGTACTTTTCCTGCCTGATTTACCTTTTGAGCAAAAGCGAGGCTCTTGCTGATACCACTTGCATCCCAATCCCTGCAATAGGCTTCGATGGCTTGTTGATGGTTGCATTTCAACTCTCTTTTGTATAGCTTCAACGCTTCCTTCTCCGCTCGTTCCGTGGTGTAGGTCATATAGCACTCATGCGGTTCTTCCACACCATACACATTGCTGGTCTGTCCTCGCCTGATAAAGACCTCACGGAAGAAACTGCGTCCTTCCTTGTTCTCCAAACGGTTGATGGTGAATATCTTCTTGCAGTCCACATCGGTCAAACCGAGTATCGCCTTGATGGTGTCGAATCGTTCCTTGAACTTGCTCTGGTCGAGCAGCATCACCACATCCGAATTGTTGATGATGGCTTCTTTCACTATCTCACTGCCGATGATGTCCTGTATCTCCTGTGTTACCACACCCACGCTTGCCCAGAATTTTCTGGCGGTCTTATACAGATATTTTATGTATTCCGCCATCATAGGCGAGGCAATAGCCTTCCATGCCTCCTCGATGATGAGCATCTTTCGGTTCTTCTTGATACGCATCTTCTGCAGGAACACGTCCATGATGATGAGTGTCACCAGTGGAAAGAGCAGTGGATCATCCTTGATACTGTCGATTTCGAAGACGATGAAGGTCTCATCAAACAGACTGCTGTCCATATTCTCATTCAGTGTCACATCGTGGCTGCCTCCTTTATAGAAGTCTTTCAACAGATAGTTGTAGGATGACAGGTCTATGCCATGCAGACCGTTCTCCTCGCATATCTTCGGCAGTCGCTCCGTACTGAACTCATAGAAGCTGTTGAAACATAGGTTGCTCACTCGCTTGGTGGTGAAGTAGGCATCGTAATACTCATTGATGACTTGCTCTATTAACCTGTCCTCGGTCTTGCTCACAGTGCCTTGACTTCCTTTCCATATCAGCATCACGAGGTTCTTCAGAAATCCCAACTTCTCGATGTTCCATTCCTCTCTCTTGATTTTGAAAGGGTTCATCGTGATAGGATGCTCCTCGGTATAGGATATGTATTTGCCACCAAAGTATTCACACAGTCCCTCATACGAGTTTCCGGTATCTACCAGCACGATGTCGGTGTCCTGCTCATGGGCTTGGCGCACCATGGAGTTGACATAAAAACTCTTGCCGCTTCCCGAAGGACCGAGTACGAAGAAGTTGCTGTTGTCGGTCAACTTATTCTTTCCCTCTTTTCCCGATATGTCGATGGCCACAGGCACTCCCTGACGGTCGGTATAATAGACCTTGAAGGGCGTGTCCTCGCTATGCACAATCTTTTCTTTGTACATCAGGCAGGTGGCAGCGTCGCCCAAAGTCATAAATCTGTCGTAGTCGGCATTCATCCCATAGCAGTTGCCGGGGAATGAGTTGACAAACAGTTCCAACTGGTTATAGGCTCGTTTCGAGATATGGATGCCCATCCTGCCAAAGGCATTCTCCAGATGGTTGGTGCATTTCTGTATATCCGTGTCGGGCTTCACCGTCACTATCAGATTATAGTGGATATATACCAACTGCTTGTTTTCCCTCGCTATCACCTCCTGCACTCGCTTGATGTCCTCCACGGCTATCAAGTTGCTTGGGTTTGGCATACTGGCATGGCGGTTCTTCTTTTTGTCTAGCAGGGCAAGCTCACGCTTCTGATTCGGCACAAAGATGATTTGGTTATACACCACACTCTCCACACCTGGTATGCTGTCCACCAAGGCTACCAGATCCACTGGCATGCTGGTGTTGTTCACCTCGATGTTGGTGAATGGACGTATCTGTGTCGGCAGATTGGCACTATCCACATCCACCAGACTATATACCTTGCAGCGTCTGTCACCCATACCTATCATCTCGTCATCCACCTTGAATCCTGTCATGCTCACCATCTTGTCACGGAAGTTCATGGCAAAGAAACGGTCAACATACTGGCTTACCTCTTGCTTAGTCAAGAACTCCGACTTGATACCGGCATCCTTCAGTTGGTCTTGCACCTTTCTGATTTTCACTAGAAAGTCACGCCATTTCTTGTTGTCGAAAGACATCAGACGGCTCTTCTTGTTCTCTTGTGTAATGGTCAGATAGGTCATGCTGTCTGTATATTCTCTTCCGTTGAAATAGTGGAAGTAGGATTCTGACAGGAACTCATGTCCCTTGCCACTCTCATCCTTGAACTGCTTTCGGGTAAAGATGTCCTGCTTGTGCAGGGCATAGCCTTCACCCAGAGTCTGTGCGATGGCAGCAAACAGGTTGGTGAACTCATAATAGCTGTCTATATTGGCAGAATACTTCTGCACTGGGTTCTCCATTCTCAGAATGGCAGAATACTCTCCAGTCTTGGTATAGAGCACACCTATACCATCCGTGTCTTCCACGGAGAAATAGATATTCTGAAAGATTTTCTTCCGCTTGCCACCAGTGCCAAAGGCATAGACAGATATGGCCATGCCAATGCAGGTTGCCACGAAAAATAAGATTACATATAGTACCATATTCGTTTATTCTTCTGTTTCTTCGATGGATGAATGATGTTCATTTGTATTTCTTCCAATGGTATTGCTGTTTGTAGATGTACTGTCCACAGCAATGGAATCAGCATTGTTCGATTGTATCTCCACGGTTGCAGGATGTTCTTCGGTTTCTCTCGCCCAAGCTGCCCTTGCCTTGTCTGCACTCCTCATGGCATCCAATGTGGGTGGCTTGTAGGTCTTGTCTTTACAGGCGGTCAGCGTTGTCAATGTCACTGCCAATGCCGTTATTATAATATTCTTTCCTTTCATACTCACAACTGTAATTTAGTAGCGAAGATGCAATGTTTTCTGCTGAAACAAATAATGGTAGACCCACACCCTTGGGGGGAGAATGAGCCTACCAGTCGTTCACTTTCTACTTGTCATCCACATCTTGGTCATGTCGATACTTTTTTTGTTTCACATTTTTATATGCGCTTGCTGTAGGCATAGATAAACACTCCTTGGTCGTTCTTCTTGGTATGCAGTCCCTTCCGTTGTTTGAACATGATGAGACCTGCACCCGTAGTGATTGTCACGACCAACACTATCAGTCCTGCAATGATACCCATCAGACAGTAGGCGGCAATGAAGCCTATAATGGCTCCTCCTGCCGTGGCTGCTGCCCAATAGATGTACCGTCCCTGTATTCCCATGAATTCAAGGGGCTTCTGGAGTCCCTTGAACAGTGGGTAGTCGGGGTAGCGGATTCCCAGCTCTTCTCTTGCCATTCTTCACGTCGTTTCTCAATTACTGAATATGCACTGAATAACTCTCACTCGTTAGTTGGTCACACCGAAGAACAATGGCAATGCCTGTGCTGCTGCCACGAGGAAGATACATGCTCCTACAATCATCATGATCTTCTTCTTGACATCCTGCTCCTCGTTGTTCATGGCGATGTAAACGCTGATAGCACCCACTACGGCTACAACACCAGCAATGGCATAGCAGAGTTTGACCACGATAGGTACATACTTGGCAATTTCCTCCGTCACTGTTGTAAGCGCGGTGGTACCTGCCGTGTAGTCACCTGCCGAGTTCTGCGCCATGGCAAAGCCACCGCCCACAAGGAGCATCAATGCCAATGTCTTCAAGCGTCCTGAAGAGAGAACGCTCTTGGCGGTCTTCTTCAAATAGTTTGTTGTTTTCTTAAACATTCTTTCTTGTTTTACTTGTTAATGATTCGTTTGGCAACACCTTATTATAATTATATAGAAAGGTGTTGTCGCTTTCACATGATATACTCTTCTGCAGTTGAGTCTTAAATCTGGTAGCCAAAGAATGCCGGGAACAGGATGGATGCGCCTATCATAAACAGACAGGCTCCTATCAGCGTCAGTATGGACTTGGTGACTCCATCTTCCCCTGTGTTCATCTTGATGTATATCTGCAAAGCGGATATAATCACCATCACAGCAGCGACGGCGTATGTCAGATACAGCACATACAGCATCATCGTCACCACATAGTCGTGCATCCCTGCCAGTGCGTCTGCTCCCCAACTATAGTCCACATTGCCACATTTGGCTGATGCGGACAGGGGGAGCAGCGCAAAGACAAAGGAACTTACTACATTCTTTATGATATGGCTAAATTTCATCCTTGACTGGTATTGTTTTGATGTTTGGTTGTCCTGGCTTTGTCTCGCCTTGTCTCAACAGGCTCTCCGTAAAGTCGTCCTGCCATAGTCCGTCTATCCATATGGGAGAAGTGGACTCCATCTGTCCATCCATCTTTTCCTGCAACGACTCGGCTGCGTTCTTCGGCTTCTGTTGGTTGACATCATTTTCATCGTCTTCATCAACATCATCTTCTCTGCCAGAAGAATCCGTACCAGGAGAACAACCATTCGTTCCGTTACACTCTGTTCCCATGCCATAGTCCTCATCGTATGATGTGCCGTCTTGGAAACCTGTGTCGTATTGCTTGTCGGCAACACTAAAGCCACCATCACTTTCGTTGACGGCTACTGCGGCTTCCTCTTCCGTTATGTTGCTGATGTCAAATACTTCCTCGTTGCTTTTGGCTTCTTCCTTCTTGCCATACAGATCTCTCGTTATCATCACCGCATAGTAGATAGCGTATGCAATGGTAAGGCTTATGGCGAATATCAAAAATGGACTCATATAATACTTTGTTTTATTGATGATTTATACTCTATGCAGTGGCAAAAGTGCCAGTTGCGAGTGCAAAGTAAAGAGTAAAATCCGACATAAAAGAATTTTGCAAAGTATGGCTACCAAAGTTTAAGATATATTCAAATTATAATTATATATCATACTCTCAATCATACTTTAAACAGCTTATTCTGTTAGTTTTCGCATGTTTGGCAAAAGGGCATAAAAAAAGCCCTCCGAATGGGAGAGCTTGATAAGGTATATCGTAATACCTTTATTTTTCCATGTATTGTTTCAGTTCCTGAGTGATATATGTCCAAACTTCTTGGAAGGTTAGTGGCTCCTTGAATTTGATTTTCTTCAAATAACTATTCCACATAATATTTCGTTTGGCATCTGTCGCAAAAGAATCCTCGAAAAGGCTATAATCCGTAGAGATGGCGGTGCCTCTGTTCTCAAACGTGGCTGTGATGGCTTCTTGCAATGTGTTCAAGTCAATATTTCCTGCTTTGAGTATTCTGTACACATCAAAGAAGTCTTTCATGCGGCTGTTTTCTGTCGCATGGTCTATCATTGCCTGATACTTTTCAGCCACCACGGTCTCTAAAGAGTAAGCCAAGATGTCAACTTCTGGCAATGTGTCCAGCAACACCGGATAAGAAAGATCAACAGGCGCAGGTGTTATTACGTCGCCAAAGCCTACATCCATGGAAATGACTTGGCTTGCCGTGTCAAGTCCTACCTTTACATGCACTCGCACACCATTATATTCTTTTTTGAGCGTGATTTCTTCTACACTAATGCTGTCCTTGTCAAAGACAACTCCGTCTTCCAGACATTCTATGTCGCATAAATTTCGGAATGTCTCCTTGATATTGTCCAACTCACGGCTAATCTGTTGACCAAGGAAGTCTATGTCCAATGTTGGTCTTGCTTTCAAATGCTCATGGGCATACAGTAATGCACCACCTTTCAATATAAAGCGCTCCTTGTATGGACTTACCGACAGACGGTATAACAGACGCTCCTGAAAGTATCGTGTCAATATCGATTGGTAGAAGACATTCTCTTCTTTCGATATATTAAGCAGTTTCGCTCTTACCGAGCGAGCATAATTCTTCGTTGTCATATTTATTATTTTATAGTTCCATTTGTAGATATGTTCCCAATGTTTTGGCAACTCTCAGTTGTGAGGCATATTTCATCAGTTTGCTGACATTACGATCTCTGCGTTTCAGATATTCCTTTATAATCTCCGTACAGACATCTATGCCGATTTTGTTTCTATACTTTACTGCATCACAGACACATTTCTCCACGTCATATATCCTCACATTGAAACCTTCAATCTCAGTATTCGTAATTCCAAGGTTAAAGGCGGTATCACTCCAATGGTATAGTGTAATTGGGGGATAATCTGGAAGGGTGATTTTTCGGCCTCTTTTTATTGCAAGACAATATTCTTGTGGTACCTGTGTAGTCAACTGATAATGTGACCAAGCGGAATACAGACACAACACGCCACCAGGAACAACCTTTTCCACATCAAGCATTTGACTTGCCAAATGGTCATCGGTTGCATACACACCTCTTTTTATTCTGGTGAGTTCGCCATTCTTGGCAGCTTGCAATACTTTATAGTATGCAGCTCTTCCTGCCATATCTTTTGCAGAGATATAGCCTTCAGATTTTGGATTTATCATACACTTTTCCATGATTTGCATCTTTAATTCTGTACAAAGTTACTACATATTTTCAAAAGTGTAGTATGTTTATACGAAAATCTACGCAAAAATCACGCAAAAGATAGTTTTCTACGGAGGATATTGACTTTCTCCGTAGAAAATTATCGCTTTATACATCCTCTTTATGCGGAATAATGGATTTCCTGCCTATCAGATAATCATTGACATCCTTGTATTCTGCATATCGTATAGCTTCGTTGATTGCCTTGTTTTGATAACGCTCCAAGATAGAATGGGTAGCCATCGTTCCTGCTTGGTCATTATCAAGATAACAATGGATAGCAGTGTAGCACGCCAATCGTTCCATGCATTTCCCAAGACTACTGATGGAGTTCAGCACAATGTAGTCGCATGGTTCTTTTATGCAAATCACATTGTCTCCTCGCTTCTCTAAAGTCTTGTATGATAGAAAGTCCATAAACCCCTCGAAGATGCAGCATCTGTCCTGCACTCCAACTTGCTGTGAATGTATCAAGGATATATCTTTTTTGCCCAAGCAACCTTTATAATATGGGTTACGCAGCTCATAACCATCCCTACTGTTCGGAAAGGCTATGCCAAAATACCGCTTGCCCTTGAACGTGTACCAAATCTCCTTGCAATAGCATTTACCTATGTCCGCATCCACATGGCGTGAACGCAGATACGACATAAGCACAGGGTAGGACAAGTCTTGGATATGTACCTTGTCCATCTTGCCTGTCTCTACTTGTGTCAGCATGGGAGGTTTTGCCATTGTGGGCTTTGGATTGTTCATGTCCGCTGCTATATGCTGCAATGCTGTACCCACATCATCCGTATTGTAGAGAAGTTGAGCAAGAGCAATGATATTACCACCTTTACCAAGAGCAAAGTCATACCATTGGTTTCGGCTGAAGTTCACCTTGAACGATGGCTTTGTCTCCGCATGCAATGGCGACAGATAATAAGATGTGGACTTGCTGCATCGTTTGGGCTGATGTCCCAATGCGCTCAGATAGTCCGTGAGTTTGATTTCCTTTGCTTGTTGTATGTTCATCTTTCATTCATTTTTTGTTCATTCGTGCGCTTATTATATATACACCAGAGTGAATGAACGGTTTTGTGAAGTCATTTTGTCGTATGTCCATGTAGTTAAATATGATGCCACTTCACAAAATCCGTCCGTTCTACTATTATATATACACCGAGGTGAATGAAGTGGTTTTTGAAGTGATTTTCGCTTCATCCTCACTTCTTCACCTCCTGCTCTTCAAGCAGCGGAAACGAAGGATAATCCTTCATTCTGCAATACTCGTTGTTGCCACACTTCACCACCAGTTTGCTCTTCAATAGGAAGGTCAGCAACTTTGACATCACTGTTCTACCTCTGGCAAAACCAATAGTTGTATATCCTTTCGTCAATGCGTTTATCACATTCTCATAACCTGACACCACTTTCTTGCCGAAAGCCATTCCAAGTGCCTTGTCATGCTGCTCATCGGTAATGTCGGCTATTGTCATCTTCGGCTGTTTGGCTGTGGTGGAGTCAACCACATAGTCCTTGGCAATCTCTGGAAGTCCCTCCTTGTTTATTTGGAACGCAAAGGGCGCAAAGTCCTTGTCTCGGATGTTGAGCGGTTTCACTTCACTCACATTCGCCATCGAATTGCTCTTGCTTATCACCAGTACCGTCTCTGCCTTGTTGCTGAGTTCCGTTCCTATGTGACCTCTTACATTGTCATCACCCTTGTTCAAGTGTAGGACACAATGGATGTGCAGGTCATAACGGCTTGACCACTGCATCAGTTTGTTGATGATATGGACAGACTCGCTCGGATTGTTGATGTCGAGCATCAAGTCCCTTATGCCGTCAATGATGACCAAGCCAAAGCCCTTTTGCGTCTGCAAGGCATATTCTATCAGTCGCAGTCTGAGGTTGGGACTGTACTCTCGCAGTCCGAAGAACACAAGGTTCTCACTGTTCATGTTGTCGGGCAATCCTGCAAGCCGGAGGATGCGCTGCATCACGCTGTGACAGTGGAAACGGCTCTGCTCCGTATCAACGTAGAGTATCTTACGCTTGTCATCGGGTAGTTTTGCCGTATATTGCAGCACCTTTCTGTTAGCAAGTGAGGCAGCTACCAAAGCGGACACGTTGAACGTCTTTCGGCTCTTCGCCTTGCCTGTGGAGGCACTGAAGTTGCCAAGCGTGGCTATGGTCGAGTTGTCCACCCATATTATCTGTGGCGGTGTCTGGTAGGTCTCATCCGCATGGATAAGCGATGCTTTCAGTAGCTTTTCCAGCAAGTCTGTATTGTCCGCTGCGCCTTCAAGGAGGCTCATGTCGTTCATTTCTTCCATCGTCATCTGCTCTTCAAGGGTTTGTTCATCACATAGCGTATGGCATCCTGCTCATACACCTCTTTTGTCTTCACTGGATGCTTCTTGATCCATTCCACCAGTTCTTCCTTGCTGAAATAGATGGTCTTGCCGTTTGGCTTGTAATGGGGAATGGCAAAGGTACGTGTCAGTTTGTAAAGCTGACTCTTTGAAGCGTCAAGGAATACGCTTGCCTCGTCAAGGGTGAGCACGTCTTTTCCTGCAAAGAGCCATTTCTCCAAGCACTTGATGCGGTTCAGCACATCCTCCACTGGTCCAAGCAGCTTGAATGCTTCTTCCATTTGTTGAATGCGCTCGGCAAGTCTCATTGGTGTCATATCTGCCAGTTCTTGTTCTGTCAACTCGTGTTTATCCACGTCTATCGTTGGCGGTAGGATAGTGCCATCCTTTGGTGGATTGTTTGCCTGATTTGTTGTCTGTCCAATCATTGTCGTAATTTTATTTATCGTTACACATAACGAGGTCGCCCTCCATAACCAGGTTTCTGATTACGGAGGGCAAAGGTAAGGGCATTTCTGCCCAATCGGATGGAAGTGCGCTTGACTGTCAACCGACTATCAAGCCAACTGTCAAGGTTTTCATCTGTCAGATGGTGTCCTTGCTGTCATTTTTACCGCAATCTGCTATTTCTTGCACTTTCTTGCGGATAGCCTCATAGATGCTGGCGTTGGTACCTTTGGCATCACTGGTTGCTGAGGACAGCTTGGTTGTTGTAAGTGGCTTGTCTGTTGATGAAGACAGAATGAGTTTATGCTTGGCAATGACCGATTGCCATTGCTTGCAAATCAAGTTCTTGCTGCAGAGCATGTCAAAGAAGAATGCCACACGTCTGTTACTTCTCGCCTTTAGCTGCTTGCTGACTTGGCACGAGAAGAGTTTTCGCATATCCTCTTCCGACACATCGGCCGAGAACAAATGAACCTCATTGGCATGGCGCGCAATGAGGTTCAACTGAGTAGAATCAAAGTAACATTGAAAGTCCTGTTTCGGTTTGGTTTCTTGTGCAGTTTGTAATATTGACGGTGGTTTACCATGGAGATACTGACCGTTTGGAGGCGGCTCCGTAGTGTTGAACTTGTGATGAAGAGCCTTGTAGTCATGATACTCGAAATCCACTTTGGTAAAGAATATGACTACTAAGTCCTCACGTTCTTCAAGAAACTCCTCCATGATGTAGAAGTTCTTCTTGTGCTCGTTCTTTCCTGCCGCATACTGGCAGTCCGTATAGGAATGGCTGTTGAGAAAGTCCTTTTTGTAGCGGTGATATAGTTTACCGCATCCTATAACTTCCGTCTGATAGCACTCATGGGCTTCCTTGAAGAACAGCCATAGTTTGTTGGTACCACAAATGCCACCTACACCGTTAGCGAAAGTGCATTCATTGCATTGGGGTAAAAAGAGAGAACGAGGAGTCGTCTCGTCCTTGGTTGTTTGATGTATTATTATGTTCCATTTTTATTCTTCGAACGCACTGTCCAATAGGGAAACAGCCTCGTCCTTTTTCTTATTGATGATTTTTGCGTAAATTTGTGTCGTACGCACCTCCGTATGACCGAGAAGTTTGCTTGTAGTGTATAGGTCTGCGCCCATGGTCAGCTCCAGCGTGGCGAACGTGTGTCTTGAGACATGGTAGGTCACATGCTTGCTGATACCTGCCGCACGGCTCCATTCCGGGATGCAGTCGTAGTTCTTGCTTGGCAGTGTTGGAAATACCTTGTCCTCGTCACTCGCAGTACCACGTTCTGGCATCCAACGAAGGGCTTGCTTGTTGAGAGGGAGATAGAGAGGCTGCTTGGTCTTGTACTGCAATATCTCAACTCGTGTCTTGTCACCCTCGGTGATGATGTTCTTCCATTTCAAACTCTTCACGTCACTGATACGGAGTCCGCAGAAGCATGAAAACAGAAACGCCGCCTTGATATCCTCACGCTTGCAAGGGGTGTCAATCAGTCTCTTCACCTCGTCAACGGTTAGATACTCTCGCTTGGTGCCGCCACCTTTCAGAACATCCATGCGAAGACGCAATACGGGATTGTCGTCCATTATCTCTTCCTCAATAGCCATGTTGAAGGCTGCTTTGAGGCATTTGAGATAGTTCATCACCGTGGATTTGGACGGATGGGTGTGCTTGTAGGTGATATAGTCGTTCAACAAGAACACCATGAAACCATTGCAGTATTCCTTGGTCATCTCTGCGAGTGTCACGTTTGGCGAGTGTTCTCTCACTGCATTCAGCACGCTGTTCACCCAGTTTCGGGCAGATTGCCTTCCTCGCTCCACTTGTGCGTCACGGAATATCTCCAACCAATCCACAAGTCGCATTTTGATTCTCGACTTGTCTTTGAGCCCTGCGATGCCGTTAGTGATGCTCATGATGCGTTGTGCCTTGATGGCATACACCGCTTGCATCGTCTGCTTGTTCTGCTCCCTGGCAGCTGCGTCAACCTCTGGAATGAGATAAAGGCGCAGATAGTCGTAGGTGCGGCGACCATTGACATTGATGGATAGATAGACCGACTTGTTGCCGTTGGCAAGTTCCTTGAAGCGGATTCTCACAGGCTCCTTAGTCTTGGAATTTCTCTTGCGTTCAGTCTCAGCAACGGCAATCTCCGTCTTTACCTTTTTGGTGGCAAGATACTCCTTGTATTTGTCCACGTTGGCATCGGGATCTTCCCCATGTGGTTTGTAGCCTCTTCTGCCGACACGCTTCTCAAAGGTTCCGTCCTTCAATGCCTTCATGCGTTCCTTAGCCTTTTTCTCAGCTTCTTTCCAGATTTCCTTGTGTTTCTCCTCGCTGTCATCCTTGCGAAGATAAAGACCGACCGACTCATAGGCACGTTGTCCCTTACCATAATATATATCAAGGAAGATAGAACGGTCTCCGTTGCGCATCTTGCGGCTACGGACTATCACAGAACTGGTGTATTCCTCAACTTTCTCCACTTGGTTCAGCTCGTCAGAAGGATCTGTGAAAGTCTCTCCATTGACGACCTCTCGCATCTTGCGTTCTTTCAGACGCTCTGCCGTCTCCATGACCAAGGCATTGTTCTGCTTGTCAGCTTCGGTAATCTCTGGATTGATATAGAGCTTCAGAAACTCGTACTTGCGCTCACCATTATAATATATGTCGAAGTAGAGCGACTTGCTGCCGTTGGCAAGGTTCTTGAAACGAAGAGTGACAGCTTCACGCTTGTTGGGTCTACCTCTATGTTTTTTGATTGTTCCGTCTATGGCTCTGTCCTCACCGTCATCGTCAATAAACTTCCATTGGTGTCCTTCTCTGCCCGAAACGGCTCCAACGACTTCGTTTACCTCACTTTCCTTTCCCTTGACACTTTTGCCGGTTTTATCACTGCCGACTTTTTTCTTCTTACTTAAACGTGCGTTCTTCTTGCTTGTAGTTGTTGTAGAAGCAGGATGCTCCAAGGAAGCCTTCACTGTTTCCAACTTTCCCGACAGGATTTCTTGCACTCGTTGGTTCTTGATAGCTTCTGCCTTCTGCAAGGTCTCGGCATTGATAGCTTTAGCCTTGCCATCGTCCTCAGGAAGCAGATAAAGCTTCAAGAACTCATACGACCTCTTTCCACTTTTGTAAGTGTCGAGATAAATCGACTTTGTGCCATTCGCCAAATCCTTGTAGCGTATGCGCACAGGTTCATTGTTACTTCTCATGTTACTTTGTTATTTATTCTACTTATTGTCATTTTGCGAGATTTGTTACTCACGGTGCAAAGATACGAAAAATAATTGGATTTGTTACCCATAACAAGAACCAATTACGAACCATTAACTATAATAAATTATGAAATCAAATAGTAGAGTAACAAACAAATAACAAAATACACATCATGCCAAACACCTGCTATATGCTGCATATATTAGTATTTACGCACATTTTCTTATCTTTTTGAATGTTGCATGAGATTTGACGTTGTATTGTCGTTGCTCGTTTCGACAATCTGGGCAATGCGAAGGCCTTTCTACAGTGGAACGAGTGACAGGACTGGCTCCACGTTTTTTGTATATATGTAACATGTGTAATTATTGCTGCAAAGGTAGCCAACAGCACTAATAATCTAAAGCTCTATGGATAGATGGCCTATTTTTCAAACTCTGACGTTCAGAGAGTTTCCATTTCCTGTTGATCGATATGAGGAGTATGTCGACGGTAAACTCATCTCACAAGGTGAAGTGCATTTTGAAATTCGTTTCAAACAGCATAATGGTGGTATCTTTACGAAGGCAGGATTGATTACTGTTAATTTACAGAATAATCCTATTCCTGAGAAAATTCTATCAAAGTTTGAGTTTGATAATTGTATCACAAACAATGATCGACTCGTGTTTTACATCAATGCAGAGCAATCTAACATTAACGATGCAGGACTTTCGGCGATAGGCATGGTGATGGGGTATTCTCGAAAGAAAAAGAAATATGTTGAGAATGAACCTATTATCGGCAATGTTTTTACTATCGACCAAAAGGTCGCAAAAGTAGCGTTCCGTTTCGTGAATCCTGATAGATTAATTGAATTTTACTAAAATAAGATAGTTATGGATGAAGTAAAAGGATATTTGGAGTATGATGGGGACATTTATAAAATTCAATCTGTCGAGCAACTTCAAGAATTTATGGATAGTTTAGAAGACGATACAGATGAATTTGATGATTTTTGTAATGAGGATGATTATTACAATGAATGGGATGATTATGGTACATCTGGAGAAAAATATGGCTACTATAACGGATATAGTGATGATGTCATAGATGATGCATTTGATGGATGTCCAGAAGCTACATGGAACGTAGATTGACAAAGACTATTAATTACAAGGAACGTAAATATAAATGGAAGTTATGAAAGAGTTAAATGGATATTTAGAGCATAATGGGTTGATTTATAAGATTCAGTCCATAGAGCAACTTCGAGATTTTATGAATGGTCTTGGGGAAAAGCTAAGGAGATGACAGAGAAGGAACTTGCATCTTTATGTGTTAATCCAAATCCCAAAGGATATTTGGATAAACAGTATAATGATAGTTGTTGGGTCTTGTATTCTATTGATGGGAAGAAATTAATAAAGGGTAGTCTTGAATTGAAAGAATATAAAATAGCTGATGGTACTGTTGCTGTTTGTAACAATGCTTTTAATCTATCTGAAATGCAGAATAATAGCAAAAAAATATTCTGTCCTAATACGCTTGTGGCTATTGGCGAGTATGCTTTTTGTAATGCAAAAGTAAAAGAAATAATATGGTCTCCTAGTTTGAAGTATATTGGTAGTTATGCTTTTTATGGGTGTTCTTTAATCAAATTAGAGCAAGAACTAGACTTGCCTCAGTCGTTAAATTATATAGGAGCAAATGCTTTTTATGGATGTAGAAGATTTACTAGTGTTTCGTTCCCAGATTCCATTATCAAAATTGATAGCCATGCTTTCAGTAATTGTGAGTCTTTAAAATGGGTCTATATTCCTGATACGATTAAAGAAATTGGCTCTGGTGTATTTGATGGCTGTACAAGTCTTAAGGAGATAAAAATTCCAAAAGGTAGTCACACAAAGTTCGAGAAGTTATTGCCATTTTCGGTTGATAAGTTTGTAGAAGTGTGAACCCTGTAATAGAGAATAAAATAGATAAAAGCTATGAGTGATTATAAAATCAAAAGTATCGGAAAAGTTGATTTCCGAAAATATAAGGATGTGGTTAGAGTTATAGCTATAAAAGAAAGAGGCTTTTGGGCTTCTTTGTTCTCTTCTCCAAAAGAAGCATATTTTATTTTGTCGGATGAAAGTCCGTTGTATGGAGCGGTGAATACTGCGAAAAGCAATGAGTCTATTTGGGATGTTTCAGAAAGTTCCTTCACGGTCGAAAGAGTGAATGGGACATTTTATAGCGTGGAAAAATCTATAGCTCTTTATGAAAATAAGAAGGCTAAACGAATTGCAGAAACTAAGCGCAAGGCAGATGAAGCAAAAAAGGCTAAAGAACAGCAAACTCAACGAAAAAAAGAAGTAACTGCTAAGCGAATAGATGAAGCGTTTAAAAAGGCAACAGTGCAAAAGGTAAGATTGTCTGATTTTCAGGTCTGTGTGGATGAGAATGCTAGTTTTTCAGATCAAATGGCAGGAATAGCAGGCAATGTGAATCTTTGTTTTGTTACAGGAAACAAGCAAGGAGTTACTGATAATCTAGTAAAGCTATATACTAAGGTACAGGGATATAATAGTCATTTGCTAAAGAATGTTGAGGCTAAGGATGGTCAAATTGTTGGTCTTGCATTTATAAAAATGGCATTGTATTTCACGAATGGAAATTTTCTGGTTAATGAAATAGCTGCTCAGAATGCATACTACTGCATAGCGAAGAACTTTCTAATTGCGAAAAATACATATGCCTTACCTGCTTTATTTACATTGTTTGTAAAAAGACCACAAACGCTAGTTGATGAACTTTATAATGTAAATCCTGATCCAACTTTATTGGGTTTGGGGGGAATGACACCTTCTGCATCATATAGAAGAAAAGATAGGGCAATGGAGAACAGATTGCCTATAATGACATATATCCTATCTAAATTTTATGATGAGAACAAAAAGGTCTTTTTGATAGATACCTCTCTACCATATCATATTCCAAATCAAGAGGACATTAATGCTTTTCATAAAGAATTGAGAATTGCTAAACTTGGTAATAAAAAGGAAATTTTAGACAAAGGTGAGGAGTATTTTCACGAATTATATGAAATAATAGATGATCATCTAAATCTTTAATGATGCCAAAAACTGTTTCTTTATATGTAAAGATAATAAATATAACTCGTCTATAGTTTATATGTTAGTAAAAATGTGCTGTAGTACAGGGTGTCAGTAAGCCTTGTGAATGAAAAAATCAAGGCTTGCTGATACAACTTATCAATTTTTTGTTTAATTTTGCAATCGATATTAATAATGCTACTATAATATGGGAAATGATACAGAAAATATAAAGATATTGTGCATCGGT
>ERZ1031020.236-NODE-236-length-27440-cov-11.247252_pt1 | contig 27440 bp, 24 predicted proteins | sample MGYA00517109_ERZ1031020 | MGnify/ENA primary metagenome ERZ1031020 (study PRJEB33719, sample SAMN04261270) | wastewater metagenome | biome: rural village; feature: human; material: feces | host: Homo sapiens | place: El Salvador | collected 2013-01-07 ... | reverse complement strand
TAGAATCAATTTTTATTTTGTAACAGCTTTTTACTCTTTGTACGATATTTGCATGTGGACAAGAAGACGTTTTTTAGACAAGAAGTTTTTCTAATGACTGATTTAGAATTAATAAAAACACAAAAAAACTATACCCTTTCGGGTGCAATATCAAATAAATTATATATATTTGCACCCGAAAGGGTATAATTGTATACGTATGGACACATCAATATCATCATTTGTAAAAGAACGCCGGCGCATGTTCGGCTTGACGCAGGTGGACTTGGCAGAGAAGTCAGGCGTAGGTTTGCGCTTCGTGCGCGAACTGGAACAGGGCAAGCAGACACTGCGCATCGACAAGATAAACCAAGTGTTGGCTCTGTTCGGACACGAAGTGGGAGCACAGCCGACAAACAACAAAGAAGAACAGTAAACGCTAACATCATTTGTTATGAAGAGTGCTAAAATCTATATGTACGACCACTATGCCGGCCGTCTGACTGAGGACGAAAACGGATTTCAGTTTGTTTACGACAGCGACTATCTCGAAATGGAGGGAGCAGAACCGATAAGCCTCACTATGCCATTGCGCGAAGAACCGTATGAGGACAAGGTGCTCTTCCCATTCTTCGACGGACTGGTGCCAGAGGGGTGGCTGCTCAACATTGCAGAACGCAGTTGGAAGATCAACCCAAATCGGTCATTAGAAAAAAATTTTGTCTTTTTCTAATGACCGATTTGGGCTAAAAGAATACTGATGTTGAGATAATAATCCAACACAAAAACTATACCCTTTCGGGTGTAATATCAAGCAAACCGTTTGATATTACACCCGAAAGGGTATAATTGTTATTAGAGAATTCTAAACTATTACATATAACAAAGTCCGGTGTTCAGGAGATTGTCTGTTGTGGTCTTTATGCGCAAGCGATACTTGTCGGCGTAATAGACATTCATTATTCGGCGTGCCTCGAAGGGTGAAGGGGTGAGAGCGAGGGCTACGTGTCCCATTGTGCGTCGCAGATTTAGCTCCACGCACGGATGGAGGAGGAAGCCTTCGCCTTCCTTACGTGCCACAGCCATCATGTCGATGCCGAAAGCACCTGCGTAAACTCCCTTAAACTGCGGAGCGAGGATGGACCGTATGTCGTCGCAGACCTTGTCCAAGAGCTGCATGTCCACACTACGCGACAACATCTCACGCTTGTCTTTCTCCGTGGCACAGAGTCCACCCGTATAGGCTCCGCCACTTGTGGCGAAAAGCGAAAGACCGCGATATGACACCACGCCGTCTTTGTTGACACAGAACTCCATACCAAAATCGCACACCTTGGCGTAAAGCGGTTCCACCATTATGCCGCCCTGCTGACGGACAATGTTAGCAGCCCAACCGGAGAGGCGGGCGTAATCGTCAGGAGTGCGGACATAGCGTACGCCTCTGCCGCTACTGCTCCACGGCGACTTAAGCACAGCCTGACAGCCGTAACGCTCCACAGTCTCAGACACGCTCTCCATCGTCTCGCAATAACAGCTCTCCCCTACCAATCCATTATGGCTATTGACCAAGACGGGCAGCAACTCGCTTGCCGCAAATCTGCGGCTGCTCATCTGACGTACTGTGGAAAGCACTTCGTCCGACGGCATACAGCCGGCAAGCGCACCATTGGCACGCAGGAGCTGATCCTTAAGAGTGATGTCCCATCCCCAAGAATCGATAATAAGATCGTCAACGAAGGGCGTCAAGCCTTTAAGGTCAGCCAACGACACGAAAGCCACGTCGTGCGCATATTTCCGGACATGGCGGACCGACTCTAATGCCGCAGCGACATCGTCCACCAGCACGAAGTCGCCGTCGTCAGCCCATAACGCAGGAAGAAAACCAAGGTCGGCACGCATCTGCCTGCCCGCATGAGGGGCCGTGAAACGCTTCAGATTGGCAGCCAGGGCAATGTCGTGCTCAGGATTGAATATATGAAGCCTCATTTAGTCTCTCCTGAAAATATCTCTTGTGTAAACCTTATCCTTCACATCATCCAGACAGGCATCGTAGCGGTTGGCGATGATGGCATTGCTAAGTCGCTTAAACTCGTCGAGGTCGCCTACGACACGGCTGCCGAAGAACGTCGTGCCATCCTGAAGCGTCGGCTCATAGATGATAACCTGTGCACCCTTAGCCTTGATACGCTTCATGATGCCCTGAATGCTGCTCTGACGGAAGTTGTCTGAATTTGACTTCATCGTGAGTCGGTAAACACCGATTGTGCAGGGTTTCTCCTCGTCCGGATTCCAGTCGCCATGGTTATAATAGTCGTAATACCCAGCCTTGGCAAGCACGCGGTCCGCAATGAAGTCCTTGCGTGTACGGTTGCTTTCCACAATAGCCTCAATCAGATTCTCGGGCACGTCCTTATAGTTGGCAAGGAGCTGCTTCGTGTCCTTTGGCAGACAATAGCCGCCATATCCGAAAGACGGATTGTTATACTGGTCGCCGATACGCGGGTCGAGGCTTACGCCCTTGATGATGGCCTGTGTGTCGAGCCCCTTCATCTCTGCGTAAGTATCAAGCTCATTGAAGTAGCTCACACGCAATGCGAGGTAAGTATTGGCGAAGAGCTTCACAGCCTCAGCCTCGGTAAGTCCCATGAAGAGCGTGTCGACATCCTCCTTCAGCGCACCTTCCTTCAGCAATGCGGCAAACGTGCGTGCTGCCTCGTCAAGGCTGTCGGCATGGTCGGAAAGGTCGGACGAAGGACGTCCTACGATGATGCGGCTCGGATAGAGATTGTCGTACAGAGCCTTGCTCTCACGCAGGAATTCCGGCGAGAAGACAAGGCGAAGGTCTCTGCCGTACTTTTCATAAAGTCCTGCGCAGTAGCCCACGGGGATGGTGCTCTTTATCACCATCACGGCATTGGGATTCACTTCTCGCACGAGGTTGATGACCTCCTCCACGTGAGAAGTGTCAAAGTAGTTCTTCACCGGATCATAATTGGTAGGCGCGGCTATCACCACAAAGTCGGCATCGCTGTAAGCCTCGCGTCCGTCGAGCGTAGCTATGAGATTGAGCTGCTTCTCGGCGAGGTATTTCTCAATATAGTCGTCCTGTATGGGAGAAATACGATTATTGATTTTTTCCACCTTCTCGGCTATAACGTCCACAGCCTTGACCTGATGGTGCTGGGCAAGAAGCGTGGCAATGCTCATGCCCACATAACCGGTGCCAGCAACAGCCACCTTTATCTTTTTGAAGTCATTCATGTTAGTCGGTTTTATTTTACGGAAAGCAAATATACGCTTTTTCACCCGAATCGAAAAAGCGAAATGCAAAAAAACAAAAAAATATTAGATTTTGTAATATTGAGTTTGCAATTCCAAATTATATTCATACCTTTGCATAGTTTAAGAAATTATATAAAACAAAGAAAACGCAAGCAAGAATGGAATCTTTCTTCAAGACCCACACTTACCTCGTCGAGCATATGACGGCTTCCGTCAGGCGCACCTTGATGGACGAAATCGACTGGAACGACCGGTTGATTGGCATCAAGGGTTCGAGAGGCATCGGCAAGACCACCTTCTTGCTTCAATATGCTAAGGAAAACTTCGGACCGAGAGACCGCCGATGTCTTTACGTCAACATGAACAACTTCTACTTCCAAGGCCGTGGCATTGCCGACTTCGCATCAGACTTTGCGGCTCAAGGAGGAAAAGTGTTGCTCATCGACCAGATTTTCAAGAAGCCGGACTGGAGCAATGAGTTGCGCACATGCTACAACCAATGCCCCAATCTGAAGATAGTCTTCACCGGATCGAGCGTGATGCGGCTGAAGGAGGAAAATCCGGAGCTGAAAGACATCGTAAAGAGCTATAACCTCCGCGGATTCTCGTTCAGGGAATACGTAAACCTACAGACTGGAAACAACTTCCCCGTTCTTTCACTCAACGACATCATCAGACGCCACGCAGAAATAGCTGCCGAGATAACGAGCAAGGCAGACATAGCGACGCTGTTCGGCGAGTATCTGCACCACGGATTCTATCCGTTCTTCCTCGAGCACCGCAACTTCGAGGAGAATCTGCTGAAGACGATGAACATGATGACGGAGGTGGACATTCTCTTCATCAAGCAGATAGAGCTGAAGTATCTGACGAAGATAAAGAAGCTGTTCTATCTTCTTGCCGTGGAAGGACCGAAAGCCCCGAACATCAGCAATCTGGCTCAAGAGATTGAGACAAGCCGTGCAACGGTGATGAACTACATAAAATATCTCTCCGACGCACGCCTTATTAATATAATGTATCATCCGGGCGACGATTTCCCGAAGAAACCGTCAAAGGTGATGATGCACAACCCCAACCTCATGTATACCATCTATCCCTACATAGCTGACACGCAGGAGGTGATGGAGACATTCCTTGTGAACGCCCTCTGGAAGGACCACATCGTCAACCAGGGCAAGCAGGACGCCTGCTACATCATTGACAACATGAGGAAGCTGAAGGTGGTGGACTATGCCAAGAGCCTGAAGCTCCGCAACAACGCAGACACCACTTACGCCGTATACAACACCACGGAAGGCGGCAACGGACGCGTGCCGCTATGGATGTTCGGCATGACATACTGAGAACCACAAAAAGCCTGCCCCCTTGCGGTTCTCACAAAAGCCGCATCGGAAAAGGAAAGAAAAATAAAGAAACAACTATACATTAACATTTTATTTAAAAACAAAATGGCTAAAGAAAAAAAGTTTATCACTTGTGATGGTAACACAGCTGCCGCTCATGTAAGCTATATGTTTACAGAGGTTGCTGCCATCTACCCTATCACTCCGTCATCACCGATGGCAGAGCATGTAGATGAATGGGCTGCCAAAGGTCGTAAGAACCTTTTCGGTCAGAAGGTCTCTATCCAGGAGATGGAGTCGGAAGGCGGCGCAGCTGGTGCATTGCACGGTTCGCTTCAGGCAGGTGCCCTGACATCAACATACACTGCTTCGCAGGGTCTGTTGCTTATGATTCCTAACATGTACAAGATTGCAGGCGAGCTGCTTCCTTGCGTGTTCAACGTTTCGGCACGTACACTGGCATCACACTCACTTTGTATCTTTGGTGACCATCAGGACGTTATGGCTTGCCGTCAGACAGGCTTCGCTATGTTCTGCTCTGGTTCTGTACAGGAAGTTATGGACCTCTCTGCAGTTCCTCACCTCGCTACTCTCGAGACACAGGTTCCGTTTATCAACTTCTTCGACGGTTTCCGCACATCTCACGAGTATCACAAGATCGAGGAGATGGACATGGAAGACATCCGTCCGCTCGTAAATCAGGAATACATCAAGCGTTTCCGCGACCGTGCCCTCACTCCTGAGCGCCCTGTTACACGCGGTACTGCTGAGAACCCTGAGACATTCTTCACACACCGTGAGGCAAGCAACGAGTACTACGACCGCATCCCTGAGGTAGTGGAGAAGTACTGCCAGGAGATGACTAAGATCACCGGTCGTGAGTATCACCTCTTCAACTACTACGGAGCTGAGGACGCTGAGAACGTAATCATCCTCATGGGTTCTGCTACAGAGCCTGCACGTGAGGCTATCGACTACCTCAACAAGCAGGGCAAGAAGGTAGGTATGGTTGCTGTTCACCTCTATCGTCCGTTCTCTGTTGACTTCCTTAAGAAGACTCTTCCCGCTACTGTTAAGCGCATCGCTGTGCTTGACCGTACTAAGGAGCCGGGTGCTGAGGGCGAACCTCTGTACCTCGACGTTAAGTCAGCTCTCTACGACGACGAGCGTAAGCCGCTTATCGTTGGCGGCCGTTACGGTCTCGGTTCTTCAGATACAACTCCTGCTAAGATCGTTGCTGTATTCAAGAACCTCGAGCTCCCGCAGCCTAAGAACCACTTCACAGTGGGCATCGTTGACGACGTTACATTCACATCACTTCCTGAGGAGGAAGAGATCCCGATGGGTGGCGACGACCTGTTCGAGGCTAAGTTCTACGGACTCGGTGCTGACGGTACTGTAGGTGCTAACAAGAACTCTGTACAGATTATCGGTAACAACACCAACAAGTACTGCCAGGCTTACTTCTCTTACGACTCAAAGAAGTCAGGTGGTTTCACTTGCTCACACCTTCGTTTCGGCGACAGCCCCATCCACAGCGCATACCAGGTAAATACTCCTAACTTCGTGGCTTGCCACGTTCAGGCTTACCTCCACATGTATGACGTTACACGTGGTCTTCGCAAGAACGGCTTCTTCCTGTTGAACACCATCTTCGACGGTGAGGAACTCGTAAACTTCATTCCTAACAAGGTTAAGCGTTACTTCGCTCAGAACAACATCACAGTTTACTATATCAACGCCACTAAGATTGCTCAGGAGATTGGTCTCGGCAACCGTACCAACACCATCCTCCAGTCTGCATTCTTCCGCATCACAGAGGTAATTCCTTTGGATCTCGCAGTAGAGCAGATGAAGGCATTCATCGTTAAGTCTTACTCAAAGAAGGGTCAGGACGTTGTTGACAAGAACTTCGCAGCCGTTGACCGCGGTGGTGAGTACAAGCAGCTCACTGTTGATCCGGCATGGGCTAACCTCGAGGACGAGGCTCAGAAGGAAGACAACGCTCCCGCATTCGTTAAGGAGCTCGTTCGTCCTATCAACGGCCAGGCAGGTGACTTGCTGAAGGTTTCTGACTTCGTTAAGCACAACACCGTAGACGGTACATGGGAGAACGGCACTTCTGCATTCGAGAAGCGTGGTGTAGAGGCATTCGTTCCGGTATGGAACGTCGAGAACTGTATCCAGTGTAACAAGTGTTCATTCGTTTGTCCTCACGCTGCCATCCGTCCGTTCGTTCTTACAGACGAGGAGCTCGCTGGCATCGAGGGTCTCGAGACTCAGGAAATCAAGGCTCCGGCTGCTCTGAAGGGCATGCACTTCCGCATTGAGACTTCTGTACTCGACTGTCTTGGCTGCGGCAACTGTGCCGACGTCTGCCCGGGCAAGAAGAACAAGGAGACCGGTGAGCTCGAGAAGGCTCTCAAGATGGTTCCGTTCAACGTTGACGCAGAGGACATGCAGAAGGAAGCACAGAACTGGGAGTACCTCGTTCACAACGTTGCTTCTAAGCAGGATCTCGTAGACATCAAGCAGAGCCCGAAGAACTCTCAGTTCGCTCAGCCTCTGTTCGAGTTCTCTGGCGCTTGCTCTGGTTGCGGTGAGACTCCGTACGTTAAACTCATCTCTCAGCTCTTCGGTGACCGTCAGATGATTGCCAACGCTACTGGTTGCTCTTCTATCTACTCAGCTTCTATCCCGTCAACACCTTACACAAAGAACGCTAAGGGTCAGGGTCCGGCATTCGATAACTCACTGTTCGAGGACTTCTGCGAGTTCGGTCTTGGTATGGTACTCGGCAACAAGAAGATGAAGGAGCGCATCTGCCACCTCCTCGAAGAGGCTAAGGCTAATGAGCATGCTACTGCAGAGTTTGTTGCTGCTGCTGACAACTGGATGGCTAACATGAACGACTCTGAGGGTTCAAAGAAGGCTGCTGCTGAGCTGAAGCCGCTCATCGCTGCTTGTGCAGAGAAGGGTTGCCCGGTTTGCGCAGAGCTCAAGACTCTCGACCACTACCTCGTAAAGCGCAGCCAGTGGATTATCGGTGGCGACGGTGCTTCTTACGATATCGGTTACGGCGGTCTCGACCACGTATTGGCTTCTGGTGAGGACGTCAACATCCTCGTACTCGATACTGAGGTTTACTCTAACACCGGTGGTCAGTCATCTAAGTCTACTCCGCTCGGCGCTATCGCACAGTTCGCTGCTCAGGGCAAGCGCATCCGTAAGAAGGACCTCGGCTTGATGCAGACAACATACGGCTACATCTACGTAGCTCAGGTGGCTATGGGTGCTGACAACGCTCAGACTCTGAAGGCTATCCGTGAGGCAGAGGCTTATCCTGGACCGTCTCTCGTTATCGCTTACGCTCCGTGTATCAACCACGGTCTGAAGCGTAAGGGCGGTATGGGTCGCTCACAGAACGAGGAGAAGCTCGCTGTTGACTGCGGTTACTGGCACCTCTGGCGCTTCAACCCGCTGTTGGCTGACGAGGGCAAGAACCCGTTCACACTCGACTCTAAGGCTCCGAAGTGGGAAGACTTCCGCGACTTCCTCCTTGGTGAGGTTCGTTATCTGTCAGTACAGAAGGCATTCCCGAAGGAGGCTGACGAGCTCTTCACACAGGCTGAGAAGATGGCTAAGCTCCGTTACCAGACCTACGTTCGCAAGAGCCAGGAGAACTGGAGCGAGCAGCTCTAATAAGCAATATTAATACAATTAATCTATAAGAAACGGCAACATTGAATAATACAGATATTCGATGTTGCCGTTTTTTACAGATATACATTATAATATATATAGGTAGATAAAATCATATAGGATAATGAACGAGACAATTAAAACTCTGGAGACACGCCGTAGCGTGCGCTGCTTTGACGCAGAAAGAATGCCGTCGGAGGAGATGATAAAGCAGATTGTAGAGGCTGGCGAGTATGCACCTACGGGTAGAGGAAAGCAGTCGCCACGCATTGTGGTGGTTACCAACAAGCAGACACGCGACCTTCTCTCCTCTCTTAACGCCCGAGTAATGGGCGTGGAGAGCGATCCTTTCTATGGTGCACCGGTCATTCTGCTTGTACTCGCAGACCGCGAACGTCCCACATACATTTATGACGGTTCGCTCGTGATGGGCAATCTGATGAATGCCGCTCACTCTTTAGGACTTGGCAGCTGCTGGATTCATCGCGCCAAGGAGATTTTCGATTCGGAAGAAGGCAAGGCTCTGCTGAAGGAATGGGGCATCGAAGGCAACTATGAAGGCATCGGACACGTGGCTCTCGGTTACGCAAAGGGCGAAACAAGAGAGGCAATGCCAAGAAAAGAAGACTATGCCGTATGGGTAAGATAAGACCATAAAAAAAGACAACAAAAGCAACATATAACTACAAATACGACATCAATATTGTGTTGTATTGAGCTTATAATGTTGCTTTTGTTGTCTTTTATTATTTTGTTTTGTTTGCCTTCACTATGACATCAGCTTTAAGATAGCTAATCCTCGAAGCCTTCACTCTTTATAACGCTTATTCCGTCAAAGAGTTCGGGAGCGCCACCGCCACGAGTAATGTCGCTGTAAGCCTTGCGCTGATCTGACATTTCTATGCTGATATCACGTCTAACATGTCGGTCCGGGTCTCTCAGACTATGGGAGAAGAGCCATTCGTACGTCTTCTTCAGATAGAAGACACGAGCCGGAGCTCCATGACCAGCTCCCTGCCACCAGTTATAAAGCAGTCGTTGGTCGTTACCTTCGCTCTTCAGTTTCTCCACCACCGTCTTCGAACAGTTAACCGATACGGCACGGTCAGCCGTTCCATGGATAATCCAGAACGGCAGTTTTCCAAGTCCGCTGACGTCTTTTAACGACGTGCCACCGCAAAGAGCCATACCCGCCGCTATTCGGTCGGGATAAGTGCCGCAGACGTCCATCGTACCATAACCGCCCAGACTCATGCCTATGACATACACTCGTGTGGTGTCACAAGGATAGCGTTTTGCCACCCAGTCGAGCACGTCCATCACCTTCTTCGGACTCCATGCTCCACCAGGATTCTGCGGCACAATGGTAAGCGCCTCTATCTCACGTCCCTTAACGATAGCGTCAAGCGGACCATACCTTCTCACACGATCCAGATTGCGTCCGCAAAGGCTGGCACCATGCAGGAAGATAATAACCGGAGTCTGCTCCTGAGAATAAAAATAGTCAATAGGAGTATATACCCAGAAATTATAACCGTCAGGTATCGAGTCCTTCACGGCACGCAGAAAGTCGTGGGCAGACAATCTCATAACTGCCATAAGAAGGACCATAAATAGCAATATTCTCTTCTTCATATTTCAAAGTTAGTAATTATTCAGCAAAGCCGCACATAAATTCAACTTCTTTACAAGACGTTAATAGGCGTTTACAAAATAAAATACGTATCTTTGCAAGTACTATCCGACGTTATCGGAAACGTCAATATACGAAATAATCAAATAGGATATGGAAGTAATAAAGACTGATATTGAAGGTGTGGTAATTATCGAACCACGCATTTTCAAGGATGCCCGAGGATATTTCTTCGAGAGTTTTTCACAAAGGGAGTTTGACGAGAAAGTACGTCATATAGACTTTTGTCAGGACAACGAGAGCATGTCATCCTATGGTGTTATGCGAGGACTGCATTTCCAGCGTCCGCCTTACACGCAGAGCAAGCTCGTGCGTTGCGTAAAAGGCGCCGTACTTGACGTGGCTGTGGATATACGCAAAGGCTCGCCTACATACGGCAAGCACGTCGCTGTGGAACTCACAGAAGACAATCACAGACAGTTCTTCGTGCCGCGCGGCTTCGCACACGGCTTCGCAGTTCTTAGCGAAACAGCTGTTTTCCAGTATAAGTGTGACAACTTCTACCATCCTGAAGCAGACGGAGGAATATCCATTCTTGACGATTCGCTCGGCATTGACTGGAAGATTCCTACAGAGCACGCCATACTGTCAGAGAAAGACACCAAGCATGATCTGCTGAAGGACTTCGACAGTCCGTTCGACATCAATGTAGACTTGTATAAATAATCAAATATCTTCAAATTCAATGAATATATTAGTAACAGGTGCCAACGGTCAGCTTGGCAACGAGATGCGTATCGTTAGCAAGAACTCTGCTGACCATTATATTTTTACGGATGTCAATCAGGTGGAGGGTCTGGAGACCACATTCCTCGACATTACAGATATGGAAGCCATTCGAAAGATGGTGAAAGACAACGATGTGAAGGCCATCATCAACTGCGCAGCATGGACCAACGTGGACGCATGCGAGACAGACGAGAAGCTGGCTGCCCTCGCAGAGAAGCTCAATGCAGACGCTCCTGAGAACCTTGCAAAGGCTATGAAGGAGGTGGACGGCATACTTATCCAAATATCTACGGACTATGTGTTTGGTAAAGAACCATACAACGTACCTTGCAATCCCGACCAGAAAGGAACACCAACTGGCGTTTATGGAATGACAAAGCTCCATGGCGAGCAGAAAATCATTGCCACCGGCTGTAAGTATGTCATCATTCGTACGGCTTGGCTCTACTCGGAGTTCGGCAAGAACTTCTGCAAGACAATGCTGAACCTTACAGCCACCAAGCCTCAGCTGAAGGTGGTGTTCGACCAGTGTGGCACTCCTACCTACGCTCTCGACCTTGCCAACGCCATCCAGACCATACTGGAAAAGACGAAGACTGAGGCAGACAATGCAAAATACGTCGGCGTCTACCACTTCTCTAATGAAGGTGTATGCTCTTGGTACGACTTCACACAGATGATTGCACGTATCTCAGGTCACACCGATTGCGACATCCAGCCATGTTACAGTTCAGAATATCCCTCTCCAGTGACTCGTCCCGCTTACTCTGTCCTCGACAAGCGAAGCATTAAGGAAACCTTCGGAGTGAAGGTGCCTTACTGGGTTGACTCATTAGAGAAATGTATAGCAAACCTTGAAACCAAATAATTTAACACTAATCATTAAAAAACAGAAGAGAATGAAGAACATTATCATTACTGGTGGAGCCGGATTTATAGGCTCACATGTGGTAAGACTGTTTGTAAACAAGTATCCCGAATACCACATCATCAACATTGACAAGCTCACATACGCTGGCAACCTTGCCAACCTCAAGGACATCGAGGACCGTCCTAACTATACTTTCGTGAAGTGCGACATCTGCGACTTCGAGACAATTATGGACGTGATGAAGAAGTACGAGGTGGACGGCATCATCCATCTTGCTGCTGAAAGCCACGTCGACCGTTCCATCAAGGATCCCTTCACATTCGCACGCACTAACGTAATGGGTACGCTGACGCTGCTTCAGGCTGCAAAGCTGTATTGGGAAAGCCTACCTGAGAAGTACGAAGGCAAGCGCTTCTATCACATCTCCACTGACGAGGTTTACGGAGCACTGGAGCTTACCAATCCCGAGGGCATCGAGTCGCCTTTCACAACAAAGGCTTCTTCAGAGCATCATCACGCCTACGGCACAGAGTTCTTCTTAGAGACCACGAAGTATAACCCCCACTCTCCTTACTCGGCATCAAAGGCATCGAGCGATCATTTCGTACGCGCATTCCACGACACCTACGGCATGCCGACCATCGTGACCAACTGCTCTAACAACTATGGTCCTTACCAGTTCCCGGAGAAGCTAATCCCTCTCTTCATCAACAATATCCGCCATCGCAAGCCTCTTCCCGTCTACGGCGAGGGTCTCAACGTTCGCGACTGGCTCTACGTGGAAGACCACGCACGTGCCATCGACCTTATCTTCCATAAGGGCAAGGTGGCTGACACATACAACATCGGCGGCTTCAACGAGTGGAAGAACATCGACATCATCCACGTGCTTATCAAGACCGTTGACCGACTGCTCGGTCGTGAGGAGGGAGAGGACCTCAACCTTATCACTCACGTGACAGACCGCATGGGGCACGATATGCGTTATGCCATCGACTCACGCAAACTCCAGCGCGAACTCGGCTGGGAGCCGTCGCTTCAGTTTGAGGAAGGCATCGAGAAGACCGTACGCTGGTATCTCGACAATCAGGAGTGGATGGACAACGTAACGTCTGGCGACTACCTGAAGTATTACGAAAGCATGTATAAGGACAGATAATCCTACAAACACAAAGCAGCAGTTACATCATATAAAAGTAACCGCTGCTTTTGTATTTTATTTATTTCCATACATATACATACAGCAAGAGGTCGGACTGAACATCCAATCCGACCTCTTGCTGTTTTTGTATCTTAAAACTTGCCTATAAATAAAGGCTATCTATTATTTTTAACGGATGCGGTCCGCAGCTCTCACCAGCTTCTCGTCATGCAGGATGCCGGCACGCGCCATCACATTAAGGATGACAGCCACAGCAGGCAGACATGCCACGAACGCAATATGGAACGAAGCCGAAGGATCGATGACGTTTCTTGTCACCACACCGAGAACAATATACCATGCTACGAGCAGAAACTCGTTGCACAGACAAAGGCTCGCCTGAAGCTTTCTGTTACGGAAGAGGAAGATAGTGCCAAGGCTGAGCACGCTGCTGAGAAGCAGAATGCCGAACAAACCACAAACCGAATAGTCCACCGAATCACCCTTATCCAAGAACAGATTGTTGAGCTTGAAGCTTGCGCCCATTCCTGCAGGTTCCACAGTGCCTAAAGGCTGGCACAGACAAACTACAGAAACGATGAACGCAATCAGAAGAAATATGCTTTGCTTACGCTGTATCATATTCTTACGTGTATATGCTATACATTAATAATATATACGCCACACATTAAGCCTGCTCCTGAACGGGGGCATTGTCCTGAGCGGGGTCGCGATAATACACATTTCCCTCAATGAACTCCTCAGTGGCAAGCAGCGTCGGCTTCGGAAGCTTCTCATAGTAGCGTGAGATCTCAATCTGCTCACGATTCTCAAAAACCTCCTCAAGCGAGTCGTTGTAGGAAGCAAACTCAGCAAGTTTCTTGTTGAGGTCCTGCTTGATCTCCACTGAAATCTGGTTAGCACGCTTAGCGATGATAGCAACACTCTCGTAAATGTTTCCGGTTTCCTCACACAGGTCCATGATGTTGCGTGTGACTGTGTTTACCGGTGCTTTTGACTTTTTATAATCCATTTGTATACTAATATGTATTTTTTATTTTCAGTCCTTTGTCACTTCCTTGCACTTGCTGATGAATTTCTCAGCCATGCTCTTGTTCTTCGAGTCTGGATATTCGTTAATAAATCCGTAGCACTCGTCCTCTGCGTCCTGAAAGCGCTCCAGCTTCTTCTCCTCCACACTCTGCTGCGCCAGCTCAAACTTACTCTTCATGACAAGAAGGGCGAATTTCTCACGCAGTTTCGTATAAGGATAGTCCTTCAGCGCGTTCTGCGAAGTGATGATGCAAGCCTCATAGTTGTTGCCGCCATAGGTGCAGTTGCCGAAATACTGTCCGAGGTCGTAATAGAGCTGAGCCGAGTAAAACTCCTTCTGCACGAGCTTGTCCTGCAACTCGAAGAGCAGATTCTGTGCTTCCTCTCTGCGCGATCCGTCAGGGAAAAGGTCCAGATACTCCTGAAAAGCGGAGATGGCGTTCACCGTCTGCGACTGGTCGAGACGCGGCTCCGGCGTGCAGTTGTAGAGGCTCATACCGATAAAGAATTCGGCTTCCTCTGCATAAGCGCCCTTTGGATAATTCTGATAGTATTTCTTGAATGCTGCGGCAGCACCCTCATAGTCTTTGGTGTTATATTCAGACATAGCGAGCATGTACAGACTCTCCTGGGCATTGTCCGTTCCTTTCTGTAGCGTCACAAGTCCCTGAAGCAAAGTGGAGGCACGCACATACTTGCCATTAGCGAAGCATTCCTTGGCGTATTCGTATTTGTAGGTATTATCCGTTGTCTTGTATACCCTGTTGAATTCGTTGGCGCAACTGGTAAACAATAGCGCCGAAAGAAGTATGCCGAATATCGATTTCTTCATATTAAACTCGTTTTGAATTGCAAAAATACACATTATTCCCCGATTCTCAAAACGATGTTCTCCTTTTTTAAGTAGATGTATGCCTTTTTTAAGTAAAAATCAGCATTCACTTGCCTATTTACAGGCTTTTTAGTATTTTTGCCAATCATCGGAGTCCGTTTTGACTTACGCAAACAGCTCCTTAACCATTTATCTGATATGGATTTCAAGATAACATCAAGATTCGCCCCCACCGGCGACCAGCCACAGGCCATCAAGAGTCTTACGGAGGGAATCCGTCAAGGCGACAAGGCACAGGTGCTGCTCGGTGTGACAGGTTCGGGAAAGACGTTCACGATGGCTAATGTCATCGCCAACATCGGACGCCCCACCCTTATCCTCAGCCACAACAAGACGCTTGCCGCCCAGTTGTACGAGGAGATGAAAGGTTTCTTCCCGGACAACGCCGTGGAATACTATGTTTCGTACTATGACTATTACCAGCCGGAAGCCTACCTGCCTTCGTCGGACACATACATAGAGAAAGACCTCGCCATCAATGAGGACATCGACAAGCTTCGCCTCTCCGCCGTCAGCGCCCTGCTGTCAGGCAGAAAGGACGTCATCGTCGTGTCGTCCGTATCGTGCATTTACGGTATGGGCGGTCCCACGGCTATGGCCAACAGCGTCATAGGCGTTAAGCGAGGCGACACCATTGAGCGCAACATGTTTCTGCGCAAACTCGTCGACGCACTATACATCCGCAACGACATCGACTTGGTGCGTGGTACGTTCCGCGTAAAGGGCGACACGGTGGACATAGCCATGGCTTACAGCGACAACATTCTGCGCATAACATGGTGGGATGACGAGATTGACTCTATAGAAGAACTCGACAGCGTGACGTTCCATCGCTTGGCTTCCTTCGAGGAATATCAGATTTATCCTGCCAATCTCTTTGTCACTTCCAAGGAGCAGACCGAGCATGCCATCCGTCTTATTCAGGACGACCTGCTCAAGCAAGTGGATTTCTTCAACGACCTTGGCGACCATATCCGTGCGCAGCGCATCAAGGAACGCGTCGAGTATGACATGGAGATGATAAAGGAGCTTGGACATTGTTCGGGCATTGAGAATTATTCGCGCTACTTCGATGGACGCGAACCAGGCGAACGTCCTTACTGTCTGCTCGACTTCTTCCCCAAGGACTATCTCATGTTCATCGATGAGAGTCACGTCAGCGTGCCTCAGATAGGCGCCATGTATGGTGGCGACCGCGCCCGCAAGCAGAACCTTGTGGAATACGGATTCCGTCTGCCTGCCGCCTTTGACAACCGTCCGTTGAGGTTTGAGGAATTTATGGAGATGACCAATCAGGTGGTGTACGTATCTGCCACACCTGCCGACTTCGAGATGAACGAGGCTGAGGGCGTTGTCGTAGAGCAGATTATCCGTCCCACAGGACTTCTCGATCCAATCATTGACGTACGTCCGAGCGAGAATCAGATTGACGACCTGCTGGAAGAGATTCTCATACGTAAGGAGCATGAGGAGCGTGTGCTTGTCACCACGCTGACGAAGCGTATGGCTGAAGAGCTGACGGAGTATCTGCTCTCTCACGACGTACGCGCCAACTATATCCATAGCGACGTAGCCACTCTTGACCGCGTGAAGATAATGAACGACCTGCGAGCCGGCGTTTACGACGTGCTCGTCGGCGTAAACCTTCTGCGTGAGGGACTTGACCTTCCTGAAGTGTCGCTCGTTGCCATTCTGGATGCCGACAAGGAAGGCTTCCTCAGAAGCCATCGCTCGCTTACGCAGACTGCCGGACGTGCCGCACGTAACGTCAACGGCATGGTGATAATGTACGCTGACCGCATCACGGACAGCATGCAGAAGACCATCGACGAGACAGCCCGCCGCCGACAGATACAGCTTCGCTACAACGAGGAGCACGGCATCGTTCCACAACAAATCCGTAAGGACATCAAGGGTTCGCTTGCTTCTCTCTCACAGTCGGCTGACGGTCAGCCTGTTGCCACCGCTTCGTCAAGCAGTTCAAGCACCGGCACAAAGCCTAAGCAGTATCAGCCGTACATCGAGCCTGACACGTACGCTTACGCCGCCGACCCAATAGTGAAGCGCATGACGAAGAAGCAGCTGGAGAAGAGCATCGCTGACACCACCCTGCTGATGAAGGAGGCAGCCAAAAACCTCGACTTCCTGCAAGCGGCACAGTATCGCGACGAGATTGTAAGGCTTCAGGATTTGCTCGAAAACCAGCAAGATTGACGTAAAATTACGTTAAGCCGTAACAAATAACATACTGCAACGAGTATGTAATATACAAAGTTTCACTAACTTTGCACTTGTCAAAGCGCCGCAAACGCATTGACAAGTACAAATTAATGCAATCATAAACAAAGAAAGGAACCATAAAAATGATTAGAAATCTGATTATAGCTATCCTTCTCTGTAGCCCGCTTTTCTGCCAGGCACAGAGCGAATGGGAAACCCCGAACGCCGTAAAGCCCAAAACCGAGAAGCCTAAGAAAGCCGATAAGGAAGAGGCAAAGAAGGAAGCGGTCAAGGACATAAAGGACTGGAAGTACATCCAGGAGGGTGCCGTGCCAGAGGTTGACGGCAAGGTGGTGTTCTCCTCTGACATTGATCTGCCAGGCATGACAGCCGAAGACATTTACGACAAGACATACGCTGCCTTGGACACTCTCGCACACAGCGAGAATCAGATACAAAGCGGCATAGCCATCGTCAACCGCAAGCAGCACATCATCGCAGCCCGCTATTCGGAATGGTTGGAATTTTCAAGATCGTTTATCTCGGTAGACCGCACAAAATTCAATTACACCATCATCGCCAAGTGCGCCGACGGCAAGCTGCACGTAACACTCGAACGCATATCGTACAGCTATGACGAAGGTCGCCCGTCAGCCATGCACACCACTGCCGACAAATGGATAAACGACAAGAACGCCGTCAACAAGAAGCGCACCAAGCTGCTCATAGGTCCGGCTAAGTTCCGTCGCAAGACCATTGACCGCAAGGATCAGATATTCACATTCATAAAAGAAGCATTAACAACAAAATAGATATGAACGACAACACACAGAACCAGCAGCCCGTCGCTGACAATGAGCAGCAGCCTTTCGTAAGCGAGGCTCATGACGAAGCTGCCGACATCGAGGAAGTGTCAGTGGTACGTCCTCCGAGGCATCATCGCCACGAACCACAGGAAGACAAGTACTTCAAGATACGCAACATACTGAACATCATCTTTATGCTCGGAGCCGTTGTCGGCATGGCCGTATTCTATTTCGGCACACGCACCACCGGCACCATCATCATCATCACGGCCATAGCATTCAAGGTTATTGAATGCTTCTTCCGATTAATAAGACAATGACACAAAACATCATCCTGAACTTTCGTCTCAAGGCAGCAGCCGTCATCTTATGTCTGACCGGCCTTGCGACGGCAGCCCAAGCACAGATAAGGGACGACGAGTTCGACAACTTCACGCAGAACGATGAAGGCGTGATGAGCCGCCGAAACCAGCGAAACATAGCCGACTCGCTCGGCACCGACAAGGAGATTCCACGCGGACTGAAAGTGTGGACCGTCGATTCACGCTTCGGCGACGTCAGACCGGCAGAGGTCGATACGATGTCGCACATGTTCCCCAACACCATCTTCACCACCGGACTAAGAGGACAATACAATACCACCGGCAACCTTGGTGCACCGCGCATCAACCGCATCTTTGTGGACAGACCTGAGTCAGGCGAGCAGTTTGTCTTCTCGCAGCCTTACGATTACGTAGTCACTCCCGTCGACCAGTTCCACTTCACCAACACGCTGTCGCCGTTCACCAACCTCACTTACAACAATGCCGGCAACCGCACCAACGGTGAGGACCATCTTACTGCCAAGTTCGGCGTCAACGCCGGCAAGCGAATAGGTGCAGGATTCAATTTCGACTACCTTTACGGCAGAGGCTATTACTCCAGCCAAAGCACCTCACACTTCAAGTACACGATGTACGGATCGTATATCGGCGACCGTTATCAGGCCCATATCCTCTTCTCCACCATCCGTCAGAAGGTCACGGAGAACGGTGGCATCACGGACGACGAATACATCAAGCATCCTGACAGCTTCGACGACAATTTCGCCACCAACGAGATACCGACCGTACTGCAACAGAACTGGAACCGTAACGACAACCAGCACCTCTTCCTTACACACCGTTACAACCTTGGCTTCAGCCGCAAGGTGAAGATGACGGAGGAGGAGATTGCGGCACGCAAATTCGCAATGGAGTCGATGAAGGAGAACCAGGCAAGCAAGGAGAAGGAGGAGGCACGCCGTAAAGCGGAGAAAGAGGGCCGCACCTTCGACGAGCGCAGCTACGAAAAAGCATCGGCGGGCGGACGTCCTGAGGGCGCAAGGATTGCCGGAGCCGAACCTGCCAAGACCGAAACGGAAGCAGAAAAGGCTGGCGAGGGACGCATAGCAATCAATGGCAAAGCAGCCGCAGACAGTCTGAGCCTCATCGACGAGAAGAAGAAGGAGGAAGAACAATGGATGAAGACGGAATACGTGCCCGTCACAAGCTTCATCCACACAATGAAGTACGACAACTACAGACGCATCTACCAGGCATACCAGACACCTGCCAACTTCTACAAGAACACGTTCGACAACGTCGGAATTGTCTCGGGCGACTCCATTCTGGACAAGACTTCGCACTATCGCCTCCAGAACACCTTCGCCGTTTCGCTCCTCGAGGGATTCAACAAGTGGGCGAAGGCAGGACTCAAGGCGTTTGTCACGTCAGACCTGCGCCACTTCACCCTACCCGACTCCACACGCTCCACAACGTCATACACGGAGCATAACCTGAGCATCGGAGCGCAACTCATAAAGCGTCTCGGACGCACATTCCATTACGACGTCACGGCAGAGACATGGCTTGTGGGCAAGGACGTGGGAAGCCTGAAGGTGGACGCCAATGCTGACGTCAACTTCGCGCTGTTCGGCGACACAGTCCGCCTGGCAGCACGCGGCTTCTTCCATTCCGTCAAGCCGTCGTTCTATTACCGCCACTATCATGCCAAGCATTACTGGTGGGACAACGACGACCTCTCGAAGATCATCCATTCACGTGTGGAGGGCGTCTTCACATACGAGAAGACCAACACCACGCTGCGCGTAGCCTTCGACAACCTCAAGAACTACACATACTTTGCGATGTCGTACGACGTGGATGCAGACACAAAGGCACGCACAGCCAACACCGTAAGGCCGCGCCAGAGCGGAAGCCCCATCAGCCTGTTGACGCTCTCGCTCGAGCAGAACTTCAAGTTAGGACCGCTCCATTGGGAGAACCTCGTGACATATCAGAAGTCGTCCAACAACGACGCTCTGCCCGTGCCCGACCTCAACGTCTACACCAACTTGTATCTGAAGTTCCGCATAGCAAAGGTTCTGAAGTGCGATTTCGGTGCCGACGCCCGATACTTCACCAAGTATTACGCGCCAGACTACAGCCCGGCATTGGGACAGTTCTGCGTGCAGGAAGGCAACAGCCGCACGGAAGTGGGCAACTACCCCGTAGTGAACGTCTACGCCAACTTCCACCTCCAGCACACACGCTTCTTCGTAATGATGAGTCACGTGAACGCCGGACAGGGCAACCGCAACTACTTCTTCACGCCGCACTATCCGCTCAACGAAAGAATCTTCCGCTTCGGCATAAGCTGGAACTTCTTCAACTAAGAGCCTCCTCAAACACATAAGTCAATAAAAGACAACACAATAAAGGCAACAAAGGACAACAACGTATCCATCACCCATCCGGTTAAGGATACAATAACAATGTCCCTTGTTGCCTTTTTTGGAAAACTGAGAACAATTTGTTTTGTGGTATGTAAAAGTATTCGTACTTTTGAAAATTAGATCATACGAAATATTTTTATTGCTAATTATAAAACTTATGCAATACCCTCTTATATCAGAATATCTCGCCGCAATTCGCGATGCTGATGACAATCTTGACAAGTTGAGCCATCTGGTGCCCGTGCTGGACAAATACGGTGAGCCGTATCGTAGCAGCGGTGCGTTTGCCGTCGTGTTCAAGATGAAAGACGAGCAGACGGGGAAGTGCTATGCCCTGAAGTGCTTCACCGAGGAGCAGGAAGGGCGTGCGGAAGCATACCATCAAATTGCCGAGGAGTTGGAGTTTGTCGACTCGCCTTATATCACTTCAGTGAAGTATCTGGAGAAGGAACTTTTCGTTGACAGCAACTGTGAGGACGAAGAGTTCCCAGTGTTGCTGATGGATTGGATTGAGGGCGAGACGATGGAGACATACATTGCTGCTAACTACACGGACACTCACGCTATGGCGATGCTTTGCTACCGTTTCTGCAAAATGGCGGCTTGGCTTCGCTCACAGTCGTTCGCTCATGGCGACATCAAGCCCGACAATATAATGGTACGCCCCGACGGTACGCTGACGCTTGTCGATTACGACGGCATGTTTGTGCCAGCGATGAAAGGTCAAAAGTCGCCTACTATTGGCACAAAGGACTTCTCGCATCCACTTCGCACCGTCGATGACTTCGACGAAACCATCGACGATTTCGCCTTGGCTTCCATTGCCCTCTCGCTAAAAGCCCTCTCTCTCAATCCGTCTCTGCTTCAGACCTACGGAGCGTCCGACCGTCTCCTCTTCTCAGCCGCCGATTATATAGATTTAAGCAAGAGCAAGACCTTTACCGCCCTACAAGGATTGTTGGCAGATGAGGAAGCGATAACCCTTATGTCAATGTTCCTGTTAGCCAACGCCAAGAAGAACTTATCCATGTGCTCATTCAGATTGTTCGGTTTGCAGAAGCCGAAGGAAGAAGAAGTGTGGAGTACGAAGGTTACAAGAGAGGATCTTGAAAATGCTGTAAAGGATGAGTTTGGCGTAAAATATAGCAAGGATTGGAAGAGATTGCTTAAGGCACCTAAAAATTTAAAAGGTCACTATTCGATCAGAGAGGGAGTGAAGGTTATAGGAAACTATGCTTTTGAGTTGTGTAGATCCATTAATAGAATAGATATTCCCGATAGTGTAACAAATATTGGAAATAACGCTTTTTATGGATGCCGTTCTCTCACCAACATCAAAATTCCTAATTGTGTGACAAATATTGAGGATAATGTTTTTGCTTATTGTCGCTCTCTAAGCAACATAATAATTCCTGATTGTGTGATAAACATAGGAGAAGGGGCTTTTCGAAATTGTAACTCCCTCATCAGCATAAAAATTCCAGTTTGTGTAACAAACATTGGAAATAGTGCCTTTTGGTGCTGTAAATCACTCACCTGCGTCAATATTCCCAATAGCGTGACAACTATTGGAATGGGTGCTTTTGGGGGATGTAAATCACTCACCAACATCAATATTCCAAATAGTGTAACAAATATTGAAGATGGCGCTTTTGGTGAATGCGATAATATTTCATCTAAAATCAAATCTGATATAATTCTACGTTTTGACGAAAAAGTCTTTGAATTATGGTAGTAATAGAATCCAAGCGCAGGAAGCGCGAGAACATATTGAAGAAATATCCTGATGCGGTGATTGCCGATGTAACAAGCCAAGCCACAGACGGGTTGGTTAAGCTAAGTCCGTTCTATCCACACGGCGGTATACCTGTGCCATTCAGCGAGGGCTATACCGCAATGTGCGTTGAAGGGATATGGCAGGGACTAAAAGTGTTTGAATCGGCGGATGTGGACGTAGATATGTTCGCTAACGGCACGATGAAGAACATAAAGCGTACCGTGAGACGATTCGGAAAACCACTCGGTCATCGCAAGGGTGTGAACGGCACCGAGTTGTTGGGATATATAGAGGCTCGCAAGCAAATCTATCTGCCCGCTTATACGTGGGTGCTCGAAAACAAGGTGGCAAATATAATAGAGCGGTTGAGGGAAGCCAGTAAGACAAAAACGATTGTGCTGCTCGACTATACCACAAACTGCGACATTGACAATCCGAAGACGCCATTGTCGCACGCCTTTCTGATAAAGGCATACGCCGAAGGGCTGTATCCTTTCGGCAACAAGAACTCACAGACAGAAGCGCCGCAAATGCCGTCGCTATTCTAAACCTATAAACAAGAAACCGTTATGAACAAAAGAAACGATTGGGAGGAGTTCAAGAAACTCCTCGAACAGCATAACATCACAAAGCTGTATCACTTCACAGACCGCGACAACTTGGAGAACATCATCAAGAACGGCGGTCTCTACTCGTGGAAAGACTGTGAGGAGCGTGGCATCGACATCCCCAAGCCGGGCGGTGGCGGAGCAGGTTCGCTGTCATGGTCGCTCGACCAACAGGCAGGTCTGGAGCATTATGTTCGCGTCAGCTTCACAAGCAATCACCCTATGATGTATGTGGCAATGAACGAAGGCAGAATATCAAACCCCGTGCTATTGGAAATCGACCCAGAGGTGATATACGATAAGGACACGCGCTATGCCGACCGCAACGCAACACGAAGCGGAGCAAGAATCGGCGGCACACTGGACGACTTCAAGCGGATTCACTTTCAAACCGTAAAGGCAAAGAAGCATTTCGACCTCGACGCCGACGAGCAGCCTTACTATCAAGCGGAGATATTGGTAAAGAACTTCATACCATTGAAGTATATCACCAATATCGGCAACTTTGGTATACCTATTCCGAGTCAGCCTCAGCAGATGCAGAGCAAGAACGCCTATACAGCACGTGTTGACCGCGAGCATCCTACGGCATTCATCTTCCTTGTCGACCAGAGCGTGTCGATGAAACGCTTAACAACTTTCAATGGAGAGGACATGACGCTATCTGAGGCTGTGGCACGAATAGTGAACTCGCAGATAAACGAACTTGTGGAACGTTGCGTGAAGAACAACGAAACACGCCACTACTTCGATATTGCCGTAATAGGATATGGGCAGGAGGCTTACAGCGCATGGAACGGAGCACTTGAAGGTAGCGACTTCGTAACACCAGAAGAAATACGAAACAATCCGTTTATGAAAAAGACGGTTAAGGAGGAAGTGCGCACACGCAAAGGCATCGCAATAAAGGAGGTGGAAAAGAAGCAATGGATGACGGCACGTCATGATGGCAGCTTGACTCACATGGACAAGGCGTTCAAGCGTGCTGAGGGACTGTTGGAGAACTGGATGAAACAACACCACGACAAGGACTGCTATCCACCGACAATCATAAACATCACAGACGGCGAATATAACGGCGTGTCGCACGACGAGATGCAGCAGTTGTCAAATCAGTTGAAGTCGATGTTTACCAACGATGGCAACGTGTTGCTTTTCAATATTCACGTAGTGCCTGGACATACCGAATCGGTGGTATTCCCTGCTTCGCTCGGCGAACTGAACGGCAACGGCTATGGCGAAAAGCTATACAACATGGCAAGTCTGTTGCCGCTTAACTACAATGAGCAGATGAGAGCCATCTTCGGCGATAAGCAAGCAGACATACGCTATCATGCCATGGGCGTGAACACGGGTATGGAACGCCTTGTTAAGATGATGAAGATAGGCACGCTGTCGAGTATGTTCGTTAACAATAACCAGTAAGAAAGAAAGATGAGTAAAAGTGTAAGCATAGCCAAACCTAACGACCACACGCCCAACGAGGACGCCATATTCTGTTCACCACAGTGCATCGCTGTGTCGGACGGAGCTGGAGGCTGCGGACTCTATGCCGACGAGTGGTCGAGGTATCTTATAGAGCATCTGCCAAAGGACGCTCCGCTCAGTTCGTTCACGGAGTTGGACGAATGGATGGATGGTATTTGGGAGGCGTTCTATAATGAGCATGAAGAACGGGCAAAGGAGGGCGACGGCATCTTGCTTAACAAGTTCTACAACGAAGGTTCGTGCGCAACCATTGCTGCGACATGGACAACGGAACCGTGTCAATGCCAATGGATGACGTACGGCGATAGCGTAGTCTTTCATTATAGCAGTCAGACTGGACTGCTGGAGCATAGCTTTACACGGCTGGCAGACTTTAGCAATCCGCCCCGCCTTGTCAGTTGCAAGGATCCGTTGGAAGAGGAAGGTTTTCGCTCAGGCATATTCCACCTTGACGACACGTCGGTGGTGTTTGCCGCAAGCGACGCCTTGTCGCATTATGTGCTGATGATGTACGAGCTGTCGAAAAGTGCGGAGTTTGAAAGTGAACTGATGGAACTGCGGATGAAGCAAACAAGCAATTCGCAGTTGCTTCAGATAGCAGCGAAAGAGAAGTTCAACTTTGCAGACGATGTGCTTAGTCCTCTTTTAAGAAGCGTAGATTCGGAAGCTGACTTTAAGGAACTGATGGAATCATTGTATGCCCAAAGACTTATTGACATCGATGACTACACGTTGGCAATATTATGAAACAACAACGCTAACGGAAACAAAAATTCCACCTAACAAAGCGATAATTATAAATCTATGCAATACCCTCTTATATCAGAATATCTCGCCGCCATTCGCGAGGCTAAGGACAATCTTGACAAGTTGAGCAATCTGGTGCCCGTGCTGGACAAATACGGCGAGCCGTATCGTAGCAGCGGTGCGTTTGCCGTCGTGTTCAAGATGAAGGACGAGCAAACGGGCAAATGCTATGCCCTGAAGTGTTTCACCGAGGAACAGGAAGGACGAGCTGAGGCTTACCGTCAGATAGCCGAAGAATTGGAGTTTGTTGACTCGCCTTATATCACTTCCGTAAAGTATCTGGAGAAGGAGCTTTTCGTTGACAGCAACTGTGAGGACGAAGAGTTTCCGGTGTTGCTGATGGACTGGATTGAGGGCGAGACGATGGAGACGTATGTTGCCGCTAACTACACGGACACTCACGCTATGTCGATGCTCTGCTACCGTTTCTGCAAGATGGCGGCTTGGCTTCGCTCGCAGTCGTTTGCCCATGGCGACATCAAGCCAGACAATATCATGGTGCGCCCCGACGGTACGCTGACACTCGTCGACTACGACGGCATGTTTGTACCGGCAATGAAAGGTCAGAAGTCGCCGACCGTCGGAACCAAAGACTTCTCGCATCCCCTTCGCACCATCGACGACTTCGACGAAACCATCGACGATTTCGCCTTGGCTTCCATTGCCCTCTCACTAAAAGCGATATCCCTTAATCCGTCTCTGCTCGACCTGTACGGAGCGTCTGACCGTCTCCTCTTCTCTGCCGCCGATTATCTTGATTTGAGCAAGAGCAATACCTTCACCGCCCTGCAAGGCTTGTTGGCAGATGAGGAAGCAAGAACCCTCATGTCAATGTTCCTGTTAGCCAGCGCCAAAAAGAACTTATCCATGTGCTCCTTCAGATTGTTCGGTTTGCAGAAGCCGAAGGAAGAGGAAGTGTGGAGTACGGAGGTTACTGATGAGGATCTTAATAATGCTGTGGAGGATGAGTTTGGTGTAAAATATAGTAAGGATTGGAAGAGATTGCTTAAGGCTCCAGTACTATTTGAAGGTAAGTATTCGATTAGAGATGGAGTAAAGGTTATTGGGGACAAAGCTTTTATGGGTTGTGGTTTTCTCTTTAACATCGATTTACCTGATAGTGTGAAAAGCATTGGGCGATGTGCTTTTTGGGGGTGTGATCAACTCGGAAGCATCATTATTCCAGATGGTGTGACAAGCATTGGAAATAGTGCTTTTTCTTATTGCGGATTCCTAAGAAGTATTAATATCCCCAATAGTGTCACAACAATTGGAGATAGGGCTTTTCACGATTGCCAATCCCTCACTAACATAAATATTCCAAATAGTGTCACAACGATTGAGGATAGGGCTTTCCGTGGCTGTGAAAACCTTCCCTCCCATATCAAGTCTGACATCCGTCAACGTTTTGGCAAAAAAGTCTTTAAATAATGATAGCAATAGAATCCAAGCGCAGGAAGCATTAGACATTGCAAAAGAAATAGACTTTAGGGACAAGATACGGATCTTTATAGACAAATGGATGGATATGCCGCTCATTGGACACCATTATATTCTACAAACGCCACGCCTTTGAAAAGTTAGGCGTGGCGAATATTATAGAAGCTATTTCAATCTGTCCACATTGTACGATACATTCTCTTCCTTAAACTTCTGTTTGGGCTGCGGATGTTCTGACGGATAACCTACAACAATCATGTTGAGGGGGATGAGATTGTCGGGTAACGACAATACTTTGCTGATTGAAATGCAACGCTCTTCTGATGGATAGGCGCCAGTCCAGACTGCTCCAAGACCCATAGCGTGTGCTGCAAGCAGAAGGTTTTCGGTAGCAGCCGAGGCGTCTTGAATCCAAAAGTCGCGACCGCCACCCTCTATCATCTTGTCGGTATTGCCGCAAACCACGATTGCAAGAGGTGCTTTCTTGAGCATCTTGGCATAGGGATTGGTTCCAGCAAGAGCGTCGAGCACGTTGCGTTGGTCAACAACCACAAAGTGCCAAGGCTGCTTGTTCATAGCAGTTGGGGCTGCCATAGCTGCACGAAGCATCTTTTCTATCTTCTCTTTTTCCACCGGTCGCGCCTCATAGTCACGTATACTGGTGCGAGTAGCGATGTTGTCGAGCACCGCCTGCTCAGCATTTACCGACTGTTGAGCATCGGCTGATTTATCTACTGTGACCTTGTCCGATGCCTAACGCACACTAAGTACCACCACAACAATAGCGAGTACTATGTTTAATAACCTGAGTTCGGGATAAGAAAGTCTTTATAAAAGTTGGTAATCTCAAT
>ERZ1031020.220-NODE-220-length-29218-cov-11.102253_pt1 | contig 29218 bp, 34 predicted proteins | sample MGYA00517109_ERZ1031020 | MGnify/ENA primary metagenome ERZ1031020 (study PRJEB33719, sample SAMN04261270) | wastewater metagenome | biome: rural village; feature: human; material: feces | host: Homo sapiens | place: El Salvador | collected 2013-01-07 ... | reverse complement strand
CATGGTGGAGCGAGGCGTTTTGGGGTTCCCAAAACATAACCTCGCTCCCTCCTCAGAACATGTTAGTTGAGACTTCAGCCTTTCGGCTCTCCACGCCCAAGGTCGCAGACCTCAATTCTCACAATCAACACCATGCCTCGAAGTCCTCATCATAAAGGCGTAGGTGGTGGCGTACGATGTTCTCGATGATGCCCGATACGCTCATGCGCCTCGTTCCGAAGATGCGGACAACACGATCAAGACGGTCTCGTACATCGGAACGGACAAAGACAGACTTGCGGTTGTCAATCCTTGGAACTTAGAGTATAACCTGTATTTTACACTATCAATTGATTAACAAAGCAAACTGTAGGAGCCGCGGGCATTAGCTTTCCGCTTCGCGCCGCTGACTTTCGGTTCTTGCCTGCGACATTGCAGCAAGAAACTCAGCAAGTTAAAGCATAAAAAAAGGAGAGAAGCGAACTTCTCTCCTTTTTTAGTACCCAGACCCGGGCTCGAACCGGGATGGGTTGCCCCACTGGTGTTTGAGACCAGCGCGTCTACCGATTCCGCCATCTGGGCATTGGCGTTTTGCGTCTGCAAAGGTATAACAAATAATTGGGTTGTGCAAGAATTTAGTGACGAAATTATTCCTTTAAATCATAATAATTGTTCAATAAGGATAAATAGGCTTTAAAAAAATAATAACCTTACAATAACCTCGTTATATAAATAGCATCCGCTATTTAATTCTGACGTTATGGCGGACAGCACACAAAGAAAGAACATTAAATGATAATGGCATGAAAGAACAAAACCTTAACTACTGCGTCATACTTGCCGGCGGCAAGGGACGTCGTCTGTGGCCTTGCTCACGCGATCAGTGGCCCAAGCAGTTCATCGACTTCTTCGGAATGGGTCGTACATTGCTGCAGTACACCTATGATCGTTTTGCACGCCTGCTGCCAAAAGAAAATATATATGTGGTCACAAATGAGGACTACGAGAGCATTGTTCGCGAGCAGTTGCCCGAACTGACGGACGAGCGGTTACTCTCCGAGCCTATCCACCGCGGCACGGCACCGAGCATGATATGGGCTTCGCACCGCATCTTCAACAAGTGCCGTGACGCACGCATCCTCGTCACGCCTTCTGACCTTACGATTGTGGGGGAAGACCGGTTTGAGGCTTGCCTTGAACGCGCCTTCGAATTTGTGGCTGCCAACGACTATATGCTCACCATGGGCGTAAAGCCTACGCGTCCCGAACCGGGATACGAATACATACAGCTTGGCGAGGAATGTCAGGAGGGTGTGCATAAGGTGAAGTCGTTCACGGAGAAGCCGGAGCGCGAGTTTGCACGTATGTTCATGGAGATGGGCGAGTTCTACTGGAACACCGGTATGTTCCTCGCCAATGCGCGTTGCGCTCTCGACACGCTCTACAAGCTGGTGCCCTCCGTACTTCGCACCTTCGACGCCGAGCATCCCGAGTACGACTACGTGGAAGAGAACAAGTACATTAAGGAGAACTTCCCCTCCTACCCCAACCTCTCCATCGACTTCGGCGTGCTGGAGCGTTCAGACAACGTCTGCGTGATGCGCTGCGACTTCGGTTGGGCTGACCTCGGCACATGGCACAGCATGTACGAGGCGCTGAGCAAGGGTGAGGGCGACAACGTGGCTGTCGACACGGACGTGGTGCTCGACAATGCGCACGGCAATATCATCAAGCTGCCGAAGGGCAGACTGGCGGTCATCAGCAATCTGGACGGTTATATAATAGCCGAGGAGGGCAACGTGCTCTTCATCGGAAAGAAGGAAGACTCGTCTGCAGACATTCGCCGTATTGTCAACGACATACAGATAAAGAAGGGCAACGAGTTTATATAAAGTTGAGAGTTGAAAGTTGAGAGTTGAGAATTGAGAATTGAGAATTGGGAGTTATTGCTAAGGCAGCGGCAAAGCCGAGCGATGATTATTATTTGTGATTGATTAAAAAAGGTAATCATAACTCTCAACTCTCAATTCCCAACTCTCAACTTTCATTCAACTCTCAACTTTCATTCAACTCTCAACTACAAGGTGCTTCATCTCGTGTCCTCCCCACATTGCGTCGTTCTGATATCTGAATCCTAACGAGGTGTAGAGGCGTTCTGCGTTAGGATTGTTCTTGTCCACGAGCAGAGCGGCGGGGAGATTAAGGCTGGCGGCATGCCGTATCATGCGGTCCAACAGCATAGAGGCGATGCCCTGACGGCGGTATGCGCTGTATACGGCGAGTGAGTCAAGATAGAACTCGCCCTCCTGCGTCTCGTCGTCCATCTGCGAATAGTCCATCTCGAGGTGCTTCTTTGCAGCCTCCTGGAAGCGCAGACGCAGACGATGAAGGTCCTTACCGTCATATCCCACGATGGCTCCAGCCACCGGAGCCTTGTCAATGTCGCCGTCCGTGGCTTTCTCGTCCACAGCCACGAAAGCGTTTCGCCAGCTATACTGCGAGTCGTCCATGCGGACCAGCTCGAGCATCATCTTATGGAAATCGTCGATGTTGTGTTTTTCGCCGGCAATGTTCTGGCAGCATTCATCAGTCATGGCGGTCATGATAAGTCGTGCGATGTCTTCGCAATGTTGTGGTTGGGCTTTAATGATAATCATTTTCTTTTAGGTTATTGATTTTGTTTTTGCAATGTTATTCGTTGACATTCCTGTCAATATCTGTCCAGTATTTTCTTTATCTTCTCACACCTCTCCGCACTCTTCGCCTTCTTCGTAGGCACGAGCATCTGCACAATGCCGAGCAGATCGAATCCCTGCGCAGGATTGGGCAGAGCGGCGTTCTCCTTTATGCTTCGCAGCGCCTTCTGCGTATTGAAGCTGAATCCGGGCGCCGTCACCACCACGTCGTTGAGCACCAACTCCTGCGGAATGAGGAAGATGGTGTCCTGGCGAAGCTCTGTGTCCGACACGCGGCGCTGCATGTAGTGCTTCTTCGAGATGGTGGCGCTCTTGATGGGCAGCGCCGAACCGAAGCGTCCCGTATAGTCCGTGGTAAGGCGTTTGCCTCCTGCGGTGCTGACCACAGCTCCTGCGATGGGCAGTCGTGTGTCCATGTCTGCCACGACAGTCTGACGTTGTGCCATGCAGTCAAGGCAAAGAAGCATTATATATATGGTTGTGAACAGCTTTTTCATAGCGCAAAGATAGCCAATCGGCAGTAAAACGCAAAATCCGTTACGCATTGTTAGCACCTTTTTGGCTTTATTTAAAAGAAACTTTCTGCCGCTTTTATCCTTTCATAGCGGAATCTTTTGTAAATTTGCGTCATCCGACCTTTGTTCGGATGTTAACATGCTACAAACTAATACACATTATTATATTATGAGACCTGACAACAAGACCATAGAGACGCGACTCCAGCAGTTGCGTGAGGAGATGCGCCGCGAGCATCTCTCAGCGTTTATCTTTCCCAGTGCCGACCCACACATGAGCGAATACGTACCCGAGAGATGGGAGGGCAGAAAGTGGATTTCGGGCTTCGACGGAAGTGCCGGAACGGCGGTGGTGACGCTTCATGGCGCAGCGCTGTGGACTGACTCGCGCTACTTCCTCGCTGCCGAGGAACAGCTCGACGGCACCGAGTTCGCGCTGATGCGTGAGCGCGTGGAGGGCACGCCGAGCATTGCGGAATGGATAGGTTCGCAGACTGAGGACGCTGAAGACAAGGAGGTGGGCGTCGACGGTATGTGCATTTCGCTCGGCGAAGCGGAAGCGCTGAAGGACGAGCTGAAGCATAACGGAGGAATCTGCCTGCGCACCAACCTCGACATCCTCTCGCGTATATGGACCGACCGTCCTTCCGTACCGCTCAATCCCGTGGAGATACAGCCACTCAAGTATGCAGGCGAGACTGCTGCCGACAAGCTCTCACGCATCCGTCACGAACTGCTCCGCAAGGGCGCTTCCGGCATGCTCCTCACACAGCTTGACGACATCGCCTGGACTCTTAACCTCCGTGGCACCGACGTGCATTGCACTCCCGTGTTCGTGGCTTGGCTCATCATCGCCGAGGAGACGGCGGTGCTCTACGTAAAGGACGACAAGCTGTCCGTGGAGGTGATGGCGTATCTCAGAGAGCAGGGTGTGATGGTGGACGATTATGACAACATCATCGAGGGCCTCAACAGCTATGACGCATACACGCTCCTCATCGACCCTGCCACGGTGAACTGCACGCTTGCCAAGGCACGCGGCAACTTCAATCCCGTCTTCGCCCCGTCGCCCGTCCCTGCCATGAAGGCTGTGAAGAACGAGACGGAGCGCAATGGATTCCGTCATGCCATGGAGCGTGACGGCGTGGCAATGGTGCGTTTCCTCAAGTGGCTGGAGCAGGCGGTTCCGGCAGGTGGCGAGACAGAACTTTCGGTCAGCCGCAAGCTGGAGGATCTGCGTCGTGAGCAGGCACTCTTCCGCGACATCTCATTCGACACCATAGCTGGATATGAGGCGCACGGTGCCATAGTGCATTACGAGCCTACGCCGGAGAGCGACGTGGAGCTGCGCCCTGAGGGATTCCTCCTCCTCGACAGCGGAGCGCAATATCAGGACGGCACAACGGACATAACGCGTACCATTCAGCTCGGTCCGGTCACTGACCTTCAGCGCCGCGTCTACACTCTCGTACTGAAAGGTCATCTCGCCCTTCAGAACCTCTGCTTCCCCCGTTCGGCTTCGGGCACGCAGCTCGACGCCGTAGCCCGCACGGCAATGTGGCGCGAGGGCATGAACTTCATGCACGGCACGGGTCATGGCGTCGGTTCGTACCTCAGCGTACATGAGGGTCCTCACCAGATTCGCCAGGAATATCGTCCAGCACCGATAGTGGAGGGAATGACGGTGACGGACGAACCGGGACTCTATCTTGCCGGCAAGTTCGGCGTGCGCATCGAGAACACGCTCCTCGTGGTGCCCTACGTCACCACCGAGTTCGGACGTTTCCTCCGCTTCGAGCCTCTCACCCTCTGCCCCATCGACACCGCCCCCATCATCACCTCCATGCTGACCGACGAGGAACGCCAGTGCCTCAACGCTTACCACCAGATGGTCTACGAGCGTCTCTCGCCGATGCTGGATGAAGAAGAGAAGAAGTGGCTGGAGGAGAAGACGAAGAGAATATAAATTGCAGTTTAATTGAGATTATAAATGAGCAAAATGTACAAACTGTAGGAGGCTATGGCGTCTCGCCATAGTCACGCACCCACGAACAGTTAATCAATAATAAGCTGATTGGTGTTCTGCTATGGGAGGCTGCGGGGCTACGGCGAGACGCCATAGCCTCCTAAGTTTGTCTGCCTACCGTCTATAAGACATGTCTTCCTGTCTAAAGAACATGCTCTTCATGTCCCATGCAAATATCACACAAAACATGTTACAAAATAAAAATCGGTTTTAGAGATTTTGCTTGCCGTTTTTGAGCTATTTTGCTTCGATATTACCACTATAATATATAGAAAAGCTACTTTTACACTCTAATAGTGCCACTATTATATAGTAAAAGTGGCACTATTAGAGTGTAAAAGTGGCGCTATTGCATGCCTATTGTGCTTGTTTTGCTCCCCTATTCATTGCACACTTCTTTTCTTAGCCGTATAATCAACTGTGTGACAACACGTTATCGCTGCACGCTCAAAACTCACGAATTTCGCACCAAGGATTTCTTAGTGCGCTGAACGAGGAGTATTGAGCGTTAGGAATGCAAATATTGTATCGGCGGACAGCTGTATTGATGTGGTTTACTAAGACTGTATGAAAAATAACTTTGTAATAATTACAATATTATTTGTTGGTTTCAAAAATTATGTGTATCTTTGCAAACGTAAAGAAACAAACATAGCATTAACAATAAAAAAGACAATACATTATGAAGGAACTGAAAGGAACTAAGACCGAGCGTAACCTCCAGGAGGCATTCGCTGGTGAGTCACAGGCACGCAATAAGTATACATTCTTCGCTTCTAAGGCACGCAAGGAGGGTTATGAACAGATAGCAGCCCTCTTTGAGGAGACAGCACAGAACGAGAAGGAGCACGCCAAGATGTGGTTTAAGTATCTTGAGGGCGGCGCCATCAAGGACACCATCTCTAACCTCAAGGCAGCTGCCGAGGGCGAGAACTTCGAGTGGACCGACATGTACGAGCGCATGGCTCGCGAGGCTGACGAGGAAGGATTCGCAGAGATTGCCGCTGCAATGCGCGGCGTAGGTGCCATCGAGAAGCACCACGAGGAGCGTTATCGCAAGCTGCTCAAGAACGTGGAGGACGGCGTGGTGTTCTCACGTGAGGGCGACTGCATCTGGCAGTGCCGCAACTGCGGTCATATCGTAGTGGGCAAGAAGGCTCCCGAACTGTGCCCCGTATGCAAGCACCCGCAGGCATACTTCGAGCTGAAGGCAGAAAACTATTAAATCGTAGGGCGCTGCCCGGATTTTGAATTATTTATTTTCAAATACGCTGTTATATTAAAATAGCATTAAAATCCCAAACGACTTTTGTTTGGGATTTTTTTTATTCTTACCTTTGCAACATATAATTCTTCTTTTGCTTACATAACTCATTAAATATCAGAATAAGACTATGAAGAAAATCTTAATGTCAGTCTTTATGTGCTTCATGGCTTTCGCCGCATGGGCACAAGTGGAACGTCCGCGTCTTGTGGTCGGAATCGTCATCGACCAGATGCGTTGGGACTATCTCTATTATTATCAGGACAAGTATGGTGACGGCGGTCTGAAGCGTCTGCTCCGCGAGGGATTCTCTTGCGAGAACCAGATGATCAACTACGTGCCCACCGTAACCGCCGTGGGACACTCCAGCCTCTACACCGGTTCGGCTCCCTCGGCACACGGCATCGCCAGCAACGACTTCTATCTTGACGGAAAGCGCATCTACTGCTGCGACGACCCCAACGTGAAGGGCGTAGGCACAACCTCCAAGGCAGGCAACATGTCGCCCAAGAATATGCTTAGCACCACCATCGGCGACCAGCTCCGCATTGCCACCGACTTCAAGTCAAAGGTCATCGGCGTGGCTCTGAAGGACCGCGCTTCCATCCTGCCCGCAGGTCACTCTGCCAACGCTGCCTACTGGTATGACAAGGAAGTGGGCGGATTTATCACCAGCACATGGTATATGAACGAACTGCCGGAATGGGTGAAGAAGTTCGACAAGAAGGAATGCCCGAAGCCGGGTTACGACCCTAAGGTTCATCCCGACGGCGTGACGCTGACATTCAAGATGGCAGAGGCAGCCCTCAAGAACGAGCAGATGGGTAAGACAGAGGGCGGATGCGACATGCTCTGCATCAGCGTATCGTCAACGGACGCCATCAGCCATCGCACCGGCACATGGTTCTCGCCGGGCAAGGAGAACGAGGAAGTGTATATGACTCTCGACCGCGACCTCACCGCTTTCCTTAACACCCTCGACGCTGAGGTGGGCAAGGGCAACTACCTGCTTTTCCTTTCAGCCGACCACGGCGGCACACACAATCCCAACACAGCCAAGGCACATCGTCTGCCCGGTGGCGGATGGGACAGCGCTGCCACTCTGAAGAACGTCAACTCGGCTCTCTGCGCACAGTTCGGCGTGGAAGGCAAGTTCATCAAGGACGCCATCGGCGCCAGCCTCTATCTGGATCACGAACTCATCAATCAGAACAAGCTCTGCTATGAGAAGGTGAAGGCGGCTGCCATCAAAGAGCTTCGCAAGGACCACACGTTGCAGTGGGTGGTTGACTACGAGAAGGCTGCCTATGCTTCTATACCCGAGTGGGTGCGCGAGCGCATCATCAACGGATATTACTATGGTCGCACAGGCGACATCATGGCAATAACACATCCGGGCTTCTTCGACTGGAAAGTAGGACCGAACGATTTCGGCGCACAGCACGGAGCATGGACACCTGCCGACACGCACATCCCTCTCGTGTTCATGGGATGGCACGTAAAGCACGGTTACACAAACCGCAAGACGTTCATGACAGACGCTGCCCCGACCGTCTGCTCTATGCTCCACGTGGAAATGCCGACCGCATGCCTCGGCAACCCCATCGTAGAGATTACTGACCAGAAGTAACATTTGGTTAATTGAGTTGAGAGTGGAAAGTTGAGAGTTGAGAGCGATGATTTGTATTGTAGCTATAATCTTAATCTTGAATGATTAAAAAAGCAAATCATAACTCTCAACTCTCAATTCTCCACTCTCAACTATTTTTGCTTTCAATAAAAATCATTCCATTTTGTTTGATATTCCAATTATTTGTCGTACTTTTGGCATTATCATAACCAGAAACCCAATCGTACGAACCGATAAAACCAAGATAACACTATGGAAAAGAAGATAACACAAGAGAATTTTGAAGACACTTACGTCGACAGCATCGAAATGGAACGCATCGACAAGTTTGTCTGCGACGAGATGGCACGCCAGATTCATCGCTACATCAAAGCGATGAAGGGATCGAAGGCTATTATGCTGAAGTTTGAGGAGCAGCTCGCCACACTCTCCGTAGTGGAGAAGGAAAAGGCGATCGCTCGCTACATCGACCTGAACCGAAAGGTGCTCAGCGGACTCGACTTCAAGATTGTCCTGGCTCGAGCCATGGCAAATTATTCAGACACGTTCTCGTATCTCGTGGAACTGGTGAACAACAAGCGCAAGATGGTGTTCTATCTGAACCGCATGCGCGAGAAGTATCAGCAGTATCATGAGGTGTACGAGGAGGACGGCAAGTTCGGCATCAAGGACCATCAGGGCAACGTGCTCGTGCCGGCTCACTACGACTTCCTACGCACGCCGTATGTATACGTGGACGACCTCCGCTCGCTTCCCGTCATCGCACAGCGCGACGGCAAGATGGGACTGGTGATGCCCGACGGCAAGGAGACCATCGTGGCTCCGTTCATTTACGACGACATCTCGCTGCGTGACGAGCCGCCTTACTTCGAGGCATGGACCGGCGAGGACAGCACGCTCATCGAAGCGTAATATAAAACTCTGAATGATGACGACAGACCAACTTTATATGCGCCGTTGCCTGCAGCTTGCAAGCAACGGACGACAGAACGCAAAGCCTAATCCGATGGTGGGAGCCGTGATAGTGGCTGCCGACGGACGCATTATAGGCGAAGGCTATCATGTGCGCTGCGGAGAGGGACATGCCGAGGTGAACGCTTTCGCCTCCGTACGCCCCGAGGACGAGCCGCTGCTTAAGGACGCCACCATATACGTAAGCCTTGAGCCGTGCTCGCATTACGGCAAGACGCCACCCTGCGCCGACCTTATTGTCAGAAAGGGCGTGAAGCGCTGCGTGGTGGGATGCGTGGATCCCTTCGCCAAGGTGCACGGACGCGGCATACAGAAGTTGCGTGACGCCGGCATAGAAGTGACGGTGGGCGTGCTGGAGGAGGAATGCCGAAGGCTGAACCGCCGCTTCATAACCTTCAACGAAAAGCGCCGTCCGTTCGTCACTCTCAAATGGGCACAGACCGCAGACGGATATATGGACGACCACTTCCGTCCGCTTGCCATCTCTACGCCCTATACGCGCATGCTCGTACATAAGCTTCGCGCTGAGGCTGACGCCATACTGGTGGGCAGAGTGACCGCCGAACGCGACCAGCCACGACTGGACGTGCGCCATTGGTCGGGCCCGTCGCCGCACCGAATCGTCCTCGACCGCAACCGTCCCGCCTTCGAAGGAATGGACTTTAACCGTCCCGTCATTCCGCAACTCATGGAATGGCTGCACGCAGAGAAGTGTCAGTCGCTCATCGTGGAGGGTGGAGCCGAGACGCTGCGCCGCTTCATCGCTGCCGACTGCTGGGACGAGATACGCGTGGAGACAGCCTGCGCTACGGTCGGAGGAGGCACCCGCGCTCCGCAACTGCCCGACGGACTGAAGCTGACGGAGCAGAAAGTATGTGGCGGAAACGTCATCAGAGTGTACGAGCGATAAGAGAACGTAGCCTCTGATCAACAAATAGAGCCAACATTAACAACGCAAAAAGCCTCTTTTGCATTCCTTGATAGGATGCAAAAGAGGCTTTTATAATTTTATCTTACTGAACTTGCGAGAGTTCAGATCATTCTGATTTTCTTACTTCTTGAACTTCTCAGAAAGCTGCTCGATGAGCGCAGTGTCGTTGAAGTAGTCGATGCGCATTGCCTTGCGAACCTCGTCCATGGTCTGAGCGGCTGTTGCACGAGCCTCTTCAGTACCCTTGCGCAGGATGTTGAAGATTTCGGGGATGTCCTTCTCAAACTCCTGACGACGCTGGCGCATCGGCTCCATGAAGCGGTTGAGGACGTTATTGAGGAACTTCTTGCATGTGCCGTCACCGATGCCGCCATGCACGTAATGCTCCTTCAGCTCTTCGAGAGAATGAAACTCCGGCCAGAAGTCGGCGAAGTCCTGCGGTGTGCAGAACGCATCAAGATAGGTGAATACGGCGTTGCCCTCGAGATTGCCCGGCTCGTCCATGCTCATACGCGGCGCACCGTTAGACATCTTCTTCACCTTCTTCCATACGTCTGCAGCCGAGTCGGAAAGATATATGCAGTTGCCGAGCGACTTCGACATCTTCTCCTTGCCGTCCGTTCCCGGGAGGCGGCGTGCCGTAGCGTTCTCCGGCAGCATGATGTTAGGCTCGACGAGCACCTCGCCATATACGGTATTGAAGCGGCGAACCAGCTCGCGTGCCACCTCAATCATCGGCTCCTGATCCTCTCCTGCGGGCACCGTAGTGGCCTTGAAGAGCGTGATGTCGGCAGCCTGGCTGACGGGATAGCAGAAGAAGCCAAGCGGAATGTTGGCCTCAAAGTTACGCATCTTTATCTCAGTCTTCACGGTCGGGTTGCGCTGCACACGCGACACGGTGATGAGGTTCATTAGGTATGTGGTAAGTTCGGCGAGTTCAGGAATCTGACTCTGGATGAAGAGAGTGCACTTCGAAGGATCAAGACCCGCAGAGAGATAGTCGAGAGCCACCTCAATGATGTTCTGACGGATTTTCTCAGGATTGTCAGCATTGTCGGTCAGGGCCTGAACGTCAGCCATGAACACGAACATACGGTCGAAGTCGCCAGCGTTCTGAAGTTCCACGCGGCGGCGCAATGAGCCAACATAGTGGCCAAGATGGAGCTTACCGGTAGGACGGTCGCCCGTAAGGATTACTTTTCCCATATCTTATTCTTTAGATTTAGTCTTATGATTGATGCCGGTTTTTCGCCGGGTATATTAACGACAAAGGGGTTAAAACACTGTCATCCAGCATCTTAACCCCTTAACTGTCGGGATGACAAGAGAGTGACCAGCACCCTTTTTTATCCCTAATTATTTGTTTAACGGGGTTCTCGACAATGATTATTCTTAAAATATCATGTCATTTCGCCGTGAATTACACAATTCTATTTATCATAACATAAGGACATGCATGGTTTTTTATGCCTTTTCGTTTGGCATTTCTATGCGTTTACGCTTAGGCAAGCGCTTTTTCTTGCCTTCTTCTCCAGACTCCAGTCGCTCGAGCTTTGCCTTGAGCACAGTGTTTTCCTGAATTAGCTGACGCACTTCCACCTGCAGCTCTGACAATGTCTGTAGGATGTAACGACCAATCATGCCTTCGTTGACATGTTTCTCGTCAATGAGTGGGGTTCCTTCCCCTAACAATATATAATATGGATTGATTTGGGGGTAGATTTTGAGTATTGGCACAAGTTGCCTGGTCGTTATGTCTTTCTGGCCAGACGACAAGAAATTGTCACTTAGTCCACATTGTAGACAGAACTGTCTGCCGGTGATGGATAGCTGGTCTATCACCTTTGCAAGCCTTAATTGGTACTCCGATTTTTCTGCCATATTGTTAAATATTGTTTATTTCCGAGATATTGTTCGGATTGATTAATTATGTACGATAGATATATAGTATCTTTGCATACGATATAGTAAAATTCACTTGTAAATATAGTCAAAATATTTAATATGGCAATACGAAAAGTACATTATTCTTTCCGACCCGGCTTCAATATGCTGAAACTGTCAGACATTCCTATAGTTAAGGCAGAAATAAAGGAGGTTTTAGGGCTAAAATTCGACACTGACTTCTATCGTAAGCGTAAGGATTACCCTAATATACCGGCATTTATAAAGGAGGATATCGAAAAAATATTCGCCAAATATGGGGTAAATAAACGAGATATATGGGATATACGGTATTGCTAAGTAATACCGTTAACAGTGATAATACTACAAATATGGAGCATATGATTAATGAGAATAAGCAAGATGTAGGTGTAATGATCAGTCACAACGACTTTTATGTTGTTGTGTGTCGAAAATATGAGGGTGATAAGACCATTACTTATGTTACATGTCCGTTTCCAAGCTGCAAGCTCGGCTTTGTAGATAGGCTTGACAAGGATCTGAAGTTGCGCAAACTTGACGGTGTGTTAGAGTATAGGTCCGACGACAACTTAGACATTATCACCATTGATATAGAAGGTATAGATTTACGCAAACTTGTTTGTATCGTTGAGTGGTCATTATATACTATCTCATGTCTACACAGGGGTGAAATGACAGATTCTCGAAAGAAATTGGCGCGGCAGTTCCTGCTTGCCACCCAACATCACTGGATGACTTTAGAAAAGTATAACTTGATAAATTCCATCCAAGATGAGCAACCCTGACACCAAACGGCGCTGGACTGCAGAAGAGGTAGCTTACATCAAGGCTAATGCTACAACGGCATCAATCCGTGACATGGCGGCGAGGCTTGGCAGGTCTGAGTTATCAGTGCAGCTCTACATGCTACGGCATGACATAGCACGTCATCAGCAAGTGAAGCGCAATCTGTTGCGCGAACTTATCGCTGTTAAAATAGATACGGCTTATTTCCATCCCACTAAAGAGTTCTACAGGGCTATAGGTATCAATCAGGTTCGCTTTCAGCAGATTTGGCAGGGCTACTGGCAAGCAACGAATAAGGAGATGGAGGCTGTGGCAAAGCATCTTAAGTTCACAAGCGACGAGCTGATGAAGTTTATGTTCAATCGTCAGCTCAATCTCTTCGATAACAACTGACGCTACAAATATTATTATATCTGACATGAGAATATCTGAAACTGACATAAACCGCATTCTCGACTCTGCCAACATCGTCAATGTTGTGGGCAAATACGTGTCGTTGAGAAAGAGCGGTTCCAACTACTTCGGCTGTTGTCCGTTCCACGACGAGAAGACTGCCTCCATGTGCGTTTCGCCGTCGAAGCGCATTTTCAAATGTTTTGGATGTGGCGAACACGGTAATGCAATCTGGTTCGTACACAAGATTGAGGGCATCAGTTATCCTGAGGCAGCACAAATGCTGGCAAAGGAATATAACATAGAGATTAAGGTCGAAGAGAAGACTCCTGAAGAGTCTGCTCGCGATCGTGAGCGTGAAGAGGTGCGAATAGTGCTCGAAGCAGCTCAGAAGTGGCTTCAGACACATATTTCTACAGAGGCAGACCGCTACATCACTTCGCGTGGCATGAACGACTGGGCACGCAAGGAGTTCCGCGTAGGTGCTTCGGGCAGCTATCGTCAGATGTATGACGAACTATCCGTGCTCTATAAGCCGGAGATTATGCAGCGTGCCGGGCTTTTGTTCACACGTGACAACGGTGAACGCATGGATTATTTCCGCCACCGCATCACTTTCCCGTTCCTCGACCGCTTCGGTCGTGTCATCGGTTTTACGGCACGCGACATCACCGGTACGGCAAAAGCTAAATACCTTAACTCTCCTGACAGCATAGTCTTCAAGAAAGGGGCTGAGTTCTTCGGTCTCTACCAGGCACGCACTGAGATAGCTAAATATAATAAGGTATATCTCGTTGAGGGGCAGTTTGACGTTATTTCGTTTGCACAGAACGGCATCCGCAATGTGATTTGCAAGAGTGGTTCTGCGCTCGATGACACTCAGGTAAAGAAGCTGCGCTTCCTTACTGAGAACGTAACGCTTGTCTATGATGACGACAAGGCTGGCATACATTCGGCTGTCACACAGATTCCCATCTTGCTCGCTTCCGGCATGAATGTGCGCTGTGTGATGTTACCCTCAGGGCAAGACCCTGACGATTTTGCCCGGGCTAACACGGGGCTGGTACGCGATAAGCTGAAGCCTCTCGAAATGAGCTTTGTCAGCTACCTTTACGAAAAACTTTATCATTCTGCTCCTGACGAACCAACAAGAGAGGCAGGACTGAAGACCATCATCGATGCCGTTGCACACGTGCCCGAAGAGACAATGCGCAGTGACTACATGCGCACATTGGCACTCCTTATAAAGTCATCATCTGACAAGCTCATGCCTAAGCTCAGGCAAGCCATGTCTGGCGTTAAGCGTCACGATGAACCCACTAAAGGTTTCTGTGGCATCGAGGAGGCGAAGGAGATATACGATAAAGACAATGACAAGATTCGTCTTACGACCTCATGGCGTGAGTTCGAGGAGGGTGTCGGCGAACGTCCGGTGGTGTTCTTCCGTGGTTGTCCCGAGGAGAGCGATGTCCAGGAGCTACGACAGCTCGACAACACTGTGGTTATAGGTTCTCCCGACGACGATTTCAATGACAAGTCTGAGAACGACGAGATTTTGACACTAAAGGCTCTTTATCGTGCTGGCTTCAATATTGATGTCGAAACCAGTGAGGGCACCATCGGCTTCATACAGTGGTACGTCGACATTTACGGTTCGAAGATTCGTAACGATGCGCCTACTACCAACATAGTGGACATCTATCTTGACCGTATCGCTGAGATGATAACTGAGGCAACAGAGGTCACACGGACCCGCTCGATGAAGTCTTGGTCTCAGATTCTCTCGCTGCCATCCGAGAAAGCTCTGAAAGATATTGTCAAACCTTACATCACTCGCAAACGCTCGAAGAACAAGGTGGAGGCGGAGCGCGAGAACCTCGATGATGTCGCCGATGTCGACGGCAATACTCTGCCTGATTACGTCGAGGAGAACGAGGATTACAAGCGTATGTTGTCGCGTTACGGCTTTTATCCTCTGCTCTCAAAGAGTAAGAATGAACCGGTATGCTATATGTTCAAGAACGAGTCCGGTGGCTATGGCCGTGTGTGCGATTTCTTCATGACACCGCTCCTACACGTCTACGACAAAGATCCGTCGCTTAACAAGCGTATTGTAAAGATCACATCTATGGCTCCGGAGATTCGCAAGGCAAAGTATGTTGAGTGGCAGTCTTCTGTGTTTGCTAATATGGCTACGTTCCGTGCTGCTCTCGTTAACGAGGGCGCATACAACTTCGAGAACGGCAACGTCAAGCATTTCGATAAAATCTGGACATGGATGTCTCATCAGTTCAAGACGTGCTTCCAGCTGCGCACGTTCGGCCAGCAGAAAGAGGACTTCTTTGCCTGGAGCAATGCCATCTTCCATCGTAACGAGAAGGGTGATTTCGAAATCAAGAAGGTGGACAACCTCGGTCTTGTTGAGCATGGGGGCGACCTCTTCTACTCGCCTGCCTACTCTGAAATATATGCCTATGACCGCTCCGACTCTGACGTCTTCGAGCAAGACCGTCATCTTCGCTACATAGATGTGCCGGAGCAAAGGCAGATCTCGTTCGCACAATGGGCAGACCTGATGAATCGTGTATATCGCATAGAGAACAACGGCAAGTGGGCCATCATCTACTCCATTTTGTGCGGTTTCCGTTCTGACCTCTATCCGGTCATCGGCAACTTCACGGCTATATTCTTTATAGGTCAGACTTCTTCAGGTAAATCGCAGATAGCTCAGAGCATCCGTGCTCTCTATGAGATACCGTCAGCACCGTCCTCAAACCTCAATCAGATTTCAGACGCTGCGTTCTTCTCCATCCTGGAGCGTTTTCGCGATGTGCCGTGCATATTTGAGGAGTATAACGACGAAGAGATAAGCGACCAGAAGTTTCAGGGTCTCAAGGCTGTGACCTATGACGGCGACGGCAAGCAGAAGCGTCGCTCGGCTACTGGCAACGATATCGAGACATCAAAGGTTAATGCCTCAATTATCCTGCTTGGCCAAGAAGCTCCACAACGTGACGACAATGCTCTTTCTAACCGCGTCGTACTCTGCGAGGTTCCTGCTCACAACTTCTCGGGTGATCAAGAGGCGCAGCGCATTTTCAAAGAGCTCAAGGGTTATGAGAAAGAGGGGCTGAGCTATTTGTTAGTAGAAGTACAGAAGCTACGTCCGCTCTTCCGGACTCATTTCGTGCCGTACATGGAGCAGTCACGCAAAGAGCTGCAGCAAGCTCTTGCCGGCATGTCAGGCCGTAGCGGCGACCAGAGTCGTATCATAGGCACCGTGTCGATGTTTCTCGCCACCTGCAGACTGCTCATCAACGATGCCCCACATCTGCAGCTGCCGTTCACTTATGACGAGTTCTTTGCCCTCGCTGTCGAGAAGGTACGCCATCAGTGCGAGATGCTTGCCAAGAGTGATAAGCTCGCTACATTCTTCAACACGCTCGACTTCCTCATCGACAAAGGCACGCTCAAGATAGGTCGAGACTTCACCATCGACGAGCCGGACAAGGTGACGCTCAAGGGTGGCGTCGTCAAGCCTATTGCTGAGGGTCAGAAGGTTATGTATATGAACTTGAGCAATGTGCATAAGCACTATCTCGCTGCCATGCAGGGTGGCGAACGTCCGCTGACATTGACTACTCTTGTGGTCAACCTTAAGTCGCATCCGGCATTCATAGGTGATGTCAGCAACAAGAAGTTTATATGGCAAGAGGAGGTCCGCACGATGCGCACGCCGCCTGGTACGGTCAATCCTGGTAATATGACAGAGATGACTCCAGACGACACGATGGTAATCAAGATTCAAAAGAAGTCGAAGCAGACTTCAGCCATTGTTCTCGACTACAACATACTGCAGCAGTTCATGGGCATCGACTTCGAGCGTGGCACCATCACTGCCAAAGAGGAGGACAATCGACCGTTCTGAGTGGCGGTGCATATGTCTCTCAAGGGAGGGCTTGGTAATCAAAATATATAATGTCAGATAGTAAGTAGCGTCAGACGGGCAGGTGCCGTGAGGTACTTGTCCGTCGTTTCGTTCCACCCCGAACACCCCAATGTAAAAGAGGTGGTTGTTAAAACGAAATTTGAAAATCTCAGAAGCCGAAAAATGCGTCCAACCGACCAACCGTCCAACCACGCAAATCTTTTCAAAACCGACAAATCATTATAAGTAGTTAGTAATTAGTAAGTTAAGTAGTAATAAGTAAATAGTTGGTTTGGTTGGATGTGGTTGGTTGTGGTGTGCAGTTGGTTGGTTGTGGTTGGTTGTAGGTTTCCAACGGTTGACTGTGTGTAGTCTCTTCCTGTGCGGAGCAGAATGGCTAAATTGGTCCGGTTGGTCTGGTTGGTTGGGGGTAAAACACCACCAACCAATAGCTAACTAACTGATTATCAGTGCTAATATTATGTTGGTTGGACGGTTGGTCGGTTGGACGCAAAAATACACCATCCCATAATGCAAAATTAAAAATGCAATTTACCTGTAAGCCCTCATATCTTACATAGACAATTAAAAACAATAATATATATGGCAAAACATTCCAAAAAACAAGAGCGCATGGCGGTATGGGTTCCCTGTAAGGGCTACGTTAAGCGCTTCCTCGTTTCTAACTACAATCGTCCCGATGACGATTGGGCAGAATTAGTAAATTTGTCACCTAACCGTGAGCTTGCCGAGGATTTTCGCCGTCGGCTCATACGTGGCGAGGCGAGACGCGACTTGACCGTACGTGGCCGCTATACTACACAGGTGGCTATCGAGATTAGCATGGACACCTTTCAGCGATATGGCTGGCTGCTCTCACCTACCGAGACTCTTCACTTCAACTCTCGTCTCGAGCGTGATGTCAAACAGGTGCTGCATACCTACTGTGCAATGCTCTCCATCACGGGGCTTAGCATAGCTGACCGCATCAAACGCTTCCGTAAGGCTACTGGTATCACAGAGATTGATTGGGATACTGACAGCATACGCAAAGAGCTTCAGCGTAACGCTAAGATCAATGGCGAGGACGATTTTGAGCAAATTTGCAAGAAAATTGAAGAAAAGTGTTGGGCGATATTGTCCAAAAGCGGACATATTACGCAACAAGGCTTAGAAGAATATGAAAGAGATTAATTTTGATTTCAACAACATCGGAGGACTGGCGGAGATTTACGCCTTTCCTCCGTCTGACCTGCTCCGCGTGCGGCATGATTATCTGCATGACACTGATTCCGTGGAGTTGAAGACGCGTGACAACATTGTGGCCATACCCATTTATCCAGACCGCTCATTCTCGTTCACCGAACAGAAGTCTGTTGATGACGGTGGCGAATATTGGCAGGTATCTATTGAGGGTGTTATCCCGAAACTTCGACGTGACACAAACCTCATCATTGAGCAGCTTGAACGTGGCGAGTGGCTTGTGTTGTCGCAGGACCATAACGGCACCGTGTATCTGTCTGGTTCAGTTGATGTGCCGCTGACCTTTTCATGCGAGAAGACCACTGGCGATTCTTACACAGCACTTAACGCATCATCATTTTTGTTTGAAGGCAAACAGCCGGCGCCATCGCTGGTTATTGATATGGATGACTTGATTAATCTATAATAGAATCGCTTTTACTGTCTGATTGCCCCGTGCCTCGTCTAAGGCATGGGGCTTTTTTCTGCCTAATTTTGCCGTATCACTCATATATCTATAGATTTTTATGGTTAATAATGTTTTACGTATTAATGGTGAGATTTCGAGCTATACGGTTTGGCGGGTCAACCAGTTCTTGGGCGAGAACAAGGGCAAGCCGGTCACTGTGCGCATGGCTTCTCCCGGTGGCGATGTGGCGTCAGCGGTGCAGATCTCACACGCTTTTGCCGATCACGGCGATGTGACGCTGATCCACGACTCTTTTAATGCTTCGGCGGCGACTTGGCTCTTTGGTGCCAAGACCATCAAGATGTATTCTGACTGTATGCTGTATGTGCATTGCAGCAACAAGGAGGTGTTCTGCTGGCAGCGCATGAACGCAGATGAACTGAAGCAGTTGGGGGTGGCCAATGCTGAGGACATTAAGCATCTTGAGAACATCGACCGCATCATTGCCGGCAAGTATGCCTCACGTGGCAAACGCTCTGTCGATGATATGCTCGCTATGATGAAAGCACATCCATGGCTGACCGCTCAGGAGTGTCAAGAGTACGGTCTTATCGACGAGATCATCAACGAGCGAGCTCCAGCTAAGGCTGCTAACGATATGTTAAGTGCTTTCCGCAACTGTGCTATACCTATTCCCGAAGACGGCAGTCTGTCTGATGAACGGTCTTTCTTCCAGAAGCTCGGCGAGATGTTAGGACTGTCAAAGAACAATATTTCCACAAACATTCAAACACAAGTACAAATTCCACCACCACAACCACCAACAACTATGAATAAGAAGTTTCTCAATGTCAACACCCTTCTTAATGTAGAGGGTCTTGACGAATCAGACTCAAAGGTAGTGCTCACTACCGCTCAGCTGCAGGTTATCGACGACAAGCTCGTCGAGCTTCAGGGCAAGGTTGAGAACCATGGCAATCTCGAGAAGCAGTTCACCGATAAGCTCGACAAGTTCTCCGAAGAAGTGAAGAACATCGAGGGCATCGACAACAAGATTGCCAAAATCAAACAGATGTTCGACAAGATTCCGTCTCCGGCCACTCCTTCGGCTAATACTCCGGATAGCCTCGTAGACGAGTTTGCTGACATCCGCAAGGACCCTATCAACAACTTCTACGACGAATAAGACGAATAATTTTAAATCTGGTATAATATGAATTTTAACGATCCTATCGACATCACCGCCGTCAACACTGCGGTGAAGGCGCATAGCAAGAAGATTCTTGCTGTCGACCACCAGACTGCTGACGCCATGCTGCGTCACATGACCCCGATGGTGGGCATTACTGATTCCTATACATTCACTGAGGCTTTCTTCAAGTCGGTATCTTCTCGATACACCGGTGTTTTCAAAGATCAGAAGAACATTGGCTCGCTCGGCAACCGCACTCTTACGGTGCATCCGTGCGTTATCGAGGTTCTCGATGAGCCGGAGCGTTACCGTCGTGCTTACATTACTGAGGTGCGCGGTGCGCTCGAGATTGCAAAGCATCCGTTCGAGATTTGGCTTATCAACCGCATCCTGCAACAGGCTTCCGAGGACCTTCTGCCATGTATCTGGTCTGCTGTACTTGATTCTACTGGTGATAAGACAGAACTGAAAGATTCCTTTGACGGTCTCGGCGTACACATTAAGAGAGGTAAAGACGATGGCACAATTGCTACTGGCAAGGGCAACCTCGTTTCTACCGGAAAGTTCACACGTGCTGACATCGGCACACAGCTGCTTAGCATGTGGCGACACATGCCTGAGCTGTTCCGCAACCAGAAGTCAAAGCTCTACCTGCCTTATGCTGTCGGTGATTTGTACGATGATTGGTTCGCAGACGAGCATCCCAACGTCCATTCTCCCGGGCAGTCTCCTGACGAGACTAAGCAGCAGGTGCTCTATGGCTCTAAGGGTATGTGCGAGATTGTCCGTTGTCCTGGCTTGCCGGACGACTCTTCGTTCGCTATGCTTACGCTTCAGGAGAATGTTGTCTATGGCATGGACAAGCCGAGTGACATGCGCACTCTTCGTGCCGTGCCGGCTGACTATAAGTTCAAGGCTCTGGGCAAGTACGTCTTCGGTACACAGTTTGCCACATTCCGTAGCGAGCTCTTCTGCACCAACGACCAGCCGGTCGAGCCGGTGGCCGCTTAATTGTTTCACCTTATAATATATTAATGTATGGCTGTAAATACTAAAAAGTGCTACGAACTCGCTGACATCGACCCGGCTCTTGAGTGTGATGCTCAAGACAACATGGGCGGTGTGGTTGAGAGCGTGACTTTCGGCTACCACAATGAGGTGGCGACATGGCCAGACTTGCCAGCTGTCAAAGAGGCTGCCATGTCTCTTGATGAAGCGGGCGCACTTTCTGGCGATGTGGTGATGGCAAACGGCTGCAAGGCTTGCAAGTTTGCTTTCACCGACAATACCGGTTCGTTTACCATCAAACCGCAGGGCGAGACTGGTGGCGAGTCGTTCCTGATGGAGCTTAATCTTGTGGCAGCACGTATTCGCAAGAAGATTCTTGGCTTCATGAATGCCACCAAGGGTCGCAAGCTCTTCTTCATTGTAGAGGATAACAACGGCGTGAAGTACCTCATGGGCGACGCCCGACGCGGTGCCATCCTCGCTTCTGACAGCGACGGTGCCACTACTGGCTCGTCTGCTACTGAGCGCAACCAGACTACTCTCAAGTTCCAATACACTACGCCGCGTGCTCTCGTCTACGAGGGCGACTGCGAGAACATTCTCACAGCGGCAGGAGGTTAGGCGTTTCTTAGTTTGTCTCATTCTCTTGATTTTTCCCTCCATGGCAGCGGTCATGGAGGGTTTTTTATTGTCCTTATGCATCGCTTTTTTTATCGCTATTTTTGTAGCGTTTTTAAATATGTATGTTATATGAAACTATCTCAAGAATATTTCGAAGCTCGCTCGCAGGCTATGAAGTGGCTCGCTCAGCCCATCGACAAGCGTAACTTTGCCGCTGGTCTTCAGATTCTGCGCAGGTCGGGGTATAAGCCTAATATTCATACCTTGCTGCTACGCAAAGGCGAGCAAGCCTGGACTACAGAAAAGCTTACGTCATGTCTGCGCGATGTCATCCAGGTCTACTACAATCCCGATGATCCTCGCTTCGATGATGTTCCCGACGTCGATGATCTTAACGATCGAGACGGCGAACATCAGTCTGTCAGCGAGCAGACATCTGTTGCTAAGGTTGCAGACACCGTGTCGTTCAAACAGATGCCTGAGGTTATGCAGCTTGTCATCAAGGCTTATGCCGACGCTTACAAGCAGCGTTCCAAGCTTGCCAGACAGCGTACAGAGATTGGCGAAGCTAATGACGATGAGTCGGTCGAAAAACGTAAGACTATAGGCATACAGATGGACCAGCTTACAAGCTACATGGACGCTCTTGCACCGCTCAAAGAGGCTTACGACCGCGATGGTACTGTTCCTGACCGTGCTGCTCTCGATAGCATAAAAAACAACTCTATTGTTAATGAATACGTGGCTGCTGTTGACCAGCGTCCTAAGAACGCTGAGTCCGGCAAAGTTGTCTATAAGTCGATGGACACCGATAAGCTGCGCATTCGTCGCAAGTCGCTCACCAACCAGATTACACGCAAAGAGAACCAGCTGCTCTATCAGTCTGACTCCAAGCAGAATGTCGAGAACCCGATGCCGGACTCTCCTAAACGCGTGAAACTGCTACGTCAGGTAGAGAGTCTGAAGGCAGAGCGCTCAAAGGTTGAATACGAACTCGCCGACCGTCAATGATACTACATCCTTCTTCTGTCATTTTACCAAGCCAGAGCGATGTTCCCGACGTGGATCATCGCTCTCTTGTTAATGTGCTCGACCGTTCAGAGACCTACATCGAGGTCATTGCAGACGTCCTCGAGCGTACTTCACAGCTCGGATCCGTAAAGCAGGGTGTCGACAAGCACTTCTACAGCAACGGGGCTTTCAATCTTGTGCAACTCATGCTCTACGTGCTACGGCAGACTGGTCCTGCTCATGTGTTCCTTTCCACTTACTCTATTGCTGAGGACTCAATCTCTACTCTTCGCCGGTATGTTGACGATGGCACTATTCTATCAATACGTTTCCTCATCGACAACCGTGTACGCTCTATATCTCCCAAACCTTTCGCTCATCTCATTACGGCGTTCCCCGACTCCTACCGTTGCACATCACTTCATGCCAAGGTGGCCCTCATTAGCAACGAGGACTGGCATGTCAGCATAGTGGGTAGCCAAAACGCCACACACAACCCGAAACTTGAGCGGGGCATTATCCACACGTCAGAGGATATCTGGCGATTTGACAATAATATAATGTATGAACAATTTGACAAAGGAGCAAAGTGACGCTCTCGAAGAGATGGCTTACTGCCTTATCCCTCTCCCGCTCATTGCCATCAATCTCGAAATTGAGGAGTATGAGCTGAAAGAGTTGCTGCAGCAGCCGTCTCCGGTGCGAACGGCTTACTATCGAGGCTACATCCGTCAGAAGATGGAGGTGCAGCGCTCAATCATCAAGGCTGCACAAAACGGTAGCAATCCGGCGCTTGAGCAGTTGCTGAAGATGCTTCACGATATATCAAATCAGCTTAAATATGGTTAGAGACTACAAATCCATTGCGCGTCTTACTCATGACGAGATTGAGGCGCATATCACCGACCCTGAGCACAACCCGCTTCCGGAGCGTTGCCGTGAGCAGTTCCGGCGAGTGCTCTCGGCTGCTAAACTGCTTGACGACTATCCCGATGACAATCACGTCATCAGGCTTATGCATGCCAAATATGATGTGTCGCCGTCGACTGTTCGGCGCGACATCGCCCTGGCACGGCAGCTCTACAAGTCGCGGCACACCTTCGATTGGGATTTCTGGCAAGCGTGGATGATTAAAGACCAGCTTGAGCTCATACGTGAGTGCAAGCTGCGTGGCGACCTGAAGGAGTGGAACAAGGCGAAGCTCGTACTACATAAAATCATTGGTGAGCGCCCCATGGGCGAGGAGGACCCGCGACGCATGCAGGCTAATCAGTTCTTCATTCAAATCGTGCAAAATGGTCAGACTCAGAATGTTTCGCTCGGCGATGTGCGTAATTACAGCGACCGCGACAAGAAAGAACTCATCGATAACCTTTACCAGCCTATCTCTGATGCTCAGGCTGAAGAAATTATGGATACATGACAAACAACAAGCAAGACTACTGGCAAGAGGACATTCATGTCAACCGCATACAGTATGCTTATCTTATGCTGCAGGCTAAGAACAAGTATGCTGTCATGTCGCGTGGTACGGGCAAGAGTTTTATTGTCGGTGCCGAGGTTGACGAGAATGTGCGCATCATGCCGCGTGGCATTACTACCATCGCTCAGGCTACCATCGGCCAGGCTCTCACCAAGACGCTTCCGTCTACCTTCAAGATGCTTGAGATGCTTGGCTACAAGCCTTACGACTACGACACGCACACGGGCGACTATGTGGTCTGCAAGCGCCCTCCTGAGTCGTTCATCAGACCGTACGAGCATCTTATGCAGTTCGATCACGTCATTTCGTTCAGTAACGGGCACTGTCTTTACATCCTCACTCAAGAGGGTAACAGCCGAGGACCGAACGCTGACTTCAACATCACCGACGAGGCATTGACCATCAACAAGGATAAGTTCGACCAGGAGGTGGCGCCTACAAACCGCGGCAACGAGTGTATCTTCGGCAAGCGTTCTGAGCATCCTATTGTCAAGCACCATGGCAACGCTTTTCTTTCTTCTATGCCTTACACGGCTCAGCAGAAGTGGCTGCTTGCTCCGGCTGAATACTACGAGAAGGAGCGTGGCATCCCGCTTTTTCAAAAGTGGAACCGCATGGTGTCGGTGCAGATGCAGCTCATCGAAGCTTACATCGCACATGATCGACAGCTGTTCCGTGATCTTTGGAACGAGGCGGTGCGTATGCGTCACGAGCTTACACCGTTCGTGTCGAAGGACTCCACGCTGTTTATACTCGGTTCGGTATTCGACAATATCGAGAACCTTGGTATGTCGTACATCGTCAACCAATACCGTGTGATGGATAAGCTCTCATTCATGGTTGAGATTCTCAACTTTGTGCTCGATAAGGTTGACCATTGTTATTACAAGCTCGACGATAGGCATCTTTACTACAATGCCATTAATGACAGCTATCTGCGTGACTTTGCCGAGAACCATGACTATAACTGGCAAGACCTTGCCAAGGCTAACGATTCACGTGCAGACATTGACTGCGATCCTACACAGCCTCTTGAGATTTCTACAGACTGGGGTTCTGCTGCATCATTCCTTAGCGTTGGTCAGGAGCGTAGGTTCGACTTTGCGTCGAAGCTCTTGAGTCAGACACCGATTGACTGTGTCATCAATGAGTTCTTCGTGCGCCGTGATGACGAGACCGACACCGAGGTTAATGCTCTTGCCGACAAGTTCATCGCTTACTACGAACATCATGCCTGCAAACGCCTCACCTTCTACCGTGACCGCTATGGTGATGCTCGCCGTGCAAACTCCAAGAAGTCGTACAACGAACTGTTCATCGAGCGCCTTCAGAAGTTTGGCTGGACTGTTGAGCAACGTGTCCATCCTGGCATGGAACCGCCACAGCATGAAAAGTTCTTGTTGTGGACCTACATCTTATCCGAGACCGACCCTCGCTTTCCCCATGTGCGCATCAACGCTACTCGCTGCCGTTATACGCTCATCTCTATGCAGAACACGCGCGTGATTGAGGACTCGATAGGTCGTTTCGCTAAGGACAAGAGTTCTGAGCGCAAACAGTCTATCCTCCCCGAAGAAGCCACTCACTTCGGCGACTGCGTAGACAAACGCATCTGGACAAAGTACTACACTCGCTTGCAAGGACTCAACACGTCATTCGTTGACGCTCGTGTCTGATATTTTTGTTGTCGCCTTTTTTGTCGCTGTTGACGACCGCTTGCTCTCCGCTTAGGACTGCTTGCGGTCGTTTTTTGTGCGCTTTTGGGTGGTAGGGGGTAGTCATATTTGAACGAAAAGGCGCACGTTTGGGCGCAGCGTTCGGTAGGGCGCGGCTGGCTACGTTGTCACGTAGGAGCGGACTTTTTAAAAAAGTCCACACGAAAACCCTTTAAATAAGGTATACTTAACGTATTTTAATGAAAAAATTTCGCCCCGAAAATCGGCTGTTTTGTCATCCGCTTATGCTACAAAACAGCCGATTTTCGGGGATTTTGGTATGTGCGCCAATATTGTCGCACATGGTTATTGCCTGACATCTTGCGCTGGTCCGATTGAGAGCCTTTTTCTGAATTATTGTACGTCGGGACGGAATGAATATCGTTTTTACTTCGCGAATTTACGACGGACGGCTGTCAGCCAAGAACCGGTGACCTATAGTGACCAAAATTTTATAGCAGCCTTCCGACTTTTCCAATGCTTGAAAAAATCGGTTTTCCATAAAATTTCAATCCCTATTTCTTGTCTTGTCGCCTTGTCTCCGTCGTTTTGATGCGGCGTAAAAAGCGAAATTCGACCCGACGTGAATAAAAAAAACTCTCAAACGGGCTACAGATGAGAGATGTAAAAAGCTCCCTTCTCGCCTCTGAGAATAATTTTTTAAGGAGGACAAAACTATGAGAACAATCAATTTCTACGACTACGTATCTAAGCGATACGCCACCAATGACACAAGAGAGAGCCGTGTCCGTGAACTTGTCTATGCTTTCAAGAGCGGACAGCGTGCCGCCGTTGACCACGCCGTTAAGGTGGTTTCGGACCTCATTATAAAGTGGTATGGCGTAGACTGCGAGAGCTATGTCTTTTGCTGTGTTCCAGCATCCAACAACGGCAAATATATTCGCCGTTTCAAACGCTTTGTTGACGACCTTATCACAACAGGCGAGACGGCTAACGAGTTTGCAGCGGAGCTTGAAAGCGTAGGAGCTAACGTATTGGGAGCGATGTTCTTAGCTCGTACTAAGATGATGAATAACTAATTAAATGTTAAAATATTATGATGAATTTTTCTGATATGGTACGTGAAGAGCGTCCAGACTTTAAGGCTGTTAACGGCGGATTTCAGACGCTGAATATCGTTGAGCTTATCTCGCTTATCATCGGACAAGGCAACGACCCGAAGACTGCTATAAGGCAAAGTAGACAACTCGTTAACCTTTGTGACGGCAGTCTTCGCTCGATGACGAAGCGGAGAACCGAGGAGCTTGAAGTCGTGCAAGGCATAGACACGAAAAAGGCTATAGCGCTGCAAGCTGCTCTCGAACTCGCAAAGCGCATCGAACAAGAAACAGCGGAGGACTGCAAGGAGTTCGGCACCGCCGACGCTGTTTGGCGTTACTTCAGACCGACCATCGGCACCGCCGACCATGAAGAAGCGCACGTCTTGTTAATGAACAACAGTTTTAAACTTATTAAAGCCGTGAAGCTTTCGAGCGGTGGGCTTACTGAGACAGCCATGGACGTAAGAATGGTGCTGAAAGAGGCTATCCTAAACAACGCCACCGTCATAACGCTCGTACATAACCATCCAAGCGGTAACAACCGACCGAGCCGTGAAGACGACCGAATCACTGAGCGTATAAAGAAAGCTGCGGAGTGTATGCGCATTTATATGTGTGACCACGTTATCGTTACCGATACCAAATATTATAGTTACGCCGAGGAGGGCAGACTATAAAAAGACTATCCCCACCATTTTGTCGACCTCAATAAAATGGTGGGGATAAAAAATGCGCCCGCCGCAAAATGCTGGCACATTTTGCGGCGGGTCCCGTCAGAGGTAAAAAGCCACCATAAAGAGGCTTTTTGAGGTGCTTTTATCATGGTTATGTGATGTTTTTATATATTCAATGTAACGATTTTTTATATAATGTAGAACAATTTTATATATATATTGAGGCAAATCTCGTTTTTTTTCGCTTACTTTGCAAAAGACAAGTACAAAATAAACTAATAGGAGGCAATTTTATGTGCATTATTAATGATTTTACCCATTTTGTAAAGAATGGTGTATCTGTCTTGCGCCGTGCCTCTTCTGGTAACTACGAAGAGAATTCACCTGAAATTGAGGCTCTGAAGCGCGAGATGTTTTCCAAACCGTCTAACCGTCACACAGACATGGAGAACCTTAGAAAAGACCGTGACAATGTAGCTCATGACGTGCGCACGGCATTTAATCATTTAAGTTTGAGCAATGGCTAAACAATCAATCTCTATTAAAGACACCAAGATTTCCAATGGTGATGCCTACGGCAACCAGATTGAGCAGACAGTATCTGTTGATGACAATATACTGCCTGCTCCTCAAGAGCTGGCTGAGTATAAGAAAATTGACCCGAAGATTGTTGACTTTCTCATAAAGGCGTCAGAGTGTGAGCAACTCCATCGACATTCTCAAGATGATAAGAAGCTGAAAATTCTGAACTACAACGAGCGTAAAGTCGGTCTCATGAACTGGTGGGGTATGTTCTTTGCATTCCTATCCATCGTTGTGGCACTATGTCTCGCAGCCTTTGCTCTTTACCTTGACCGTGCATGGTTTGCCGGTATCTTCGGTTTGGCTGGTATTGTGAGCATTGCGTCTGTCTTCATCAATAACAAAAAGGTTTGATTTTGTTTCATGGTGACATGAATAAAATAATTGAAAGAACTATTCATCATTCCCTCGGTGCCACAAGCATCGGGGGATTTTTATTTTTTAATCGTTTTTACTACAAATATTCGTAGTAAAATTTGCATAGTACGAATATTTGTAGTATCTTTGCAGTGTTAAATAATTACAGGTTATATGAATCAAAAATTAGAGAAAATGGAGGTTACTCCCGAAGAGAGAGAACTTCTCGAAGCAGTTAGAAACTACAACAAGTCTTTCCCCGATGGCTATCCTCAACTGCTTTGGTATGCGCAAGAGTTGTTTGATAATCTTGTCAGACAGCCCTACTAAAGACAAAAAACGACACCCCTCCCTTCGGGGAGGGGATTAAAGATAAGAATCAATAAGATAACCCTATTAAAAAGAATGAAGATGGAGACAACAACGGTACAGCCGGTAATGATAACCGACATGAAGAAAAAGGTGGCAGACATAATGATGGCTGTTTCTTGGCGAGACTTTGCCAACACATACTTTCAGAAGTCGTCATCATGGTTCTATCACAAGATGGATGGTATTGACGGAAACGGTGGCAAGGGCGGTTTCAACGAGCGTGAGGCTGAGCAGATGCGCGGTGCGCTCATCGATCTCAGCGACCGCATCCGACGTGCTGCCGAGCGCATCTGAGAAGATGCTACAACCTATAATTTTTAACACAACCATTCCCTCGGTGCCACAAGCATCGGGGGATTTTGATTGCTTCAACATTTTTATATTATATATATGAGTCCACTTGAAAAAGTCAGCAGAGCCGACCTAATTAATATTACGTTAGTTT
>ERZ1031020.215-NODE-215-length-30046-cov-8.350138_pt1 | contig 30046 bp, 25 predicted proteins | sample MGYA00517109_ERZ1031020 | MGnify/ENA primary metagenome ERZ1031020 (study PRJEB33719, sample SAMN04261270) | wastewater metagenome | biome: rural village; feature: human; material: feces | host: Homo sapiens | place: El Salvador | collected 2013-01-07 ... | reverse complement strand
TATGAGATAAAAACTTATCTCATTCTCAATTACTTATAAAAAATACGTACTTTCGAGCTTAAAAAATAGTAGTTAGTACTCAATTTAGGGAATAGCCCTTTGTATAGGCACTTTCGCAAGTGCCTATATATTGAGATGTTAAAAATTTCACTTGTTTATTAACTATTGGCATGTTGCCAATCCGATAGTGCCTGGTCGCAGACGTAGTTATATTTAGACCCTATTCCTTTAAAATTTGTGAAGCCTTCTTATATGCAGAAATCTGGTTACTGCAAGCTTCTTCAATTCGGCCTGTAAAATAAACGCCAAATTCACCTATAAGTTCACGCATAGTCTGGGGATTATCCGCAGATTCAAATTTCGGAATCCAGTCATCCATAGAATAAGTTATTGTATTTACAACATAAAGTGTGTAATTGGCTTTCACTTTCTGTTTTTCAGAAGCATCAAAATCTGCTATTCTCTTAAGCAAAGTTTCTTTAATATTGTTGAGCATTGTCTTCCAGTCCGAACAAATTCGTTCGGCAATTTTCGACAATTTTCTAATCACGTCATAACGCTTTGCCATAGAAAGTGTCTCAATTTTGGCGGAGGCATTATATGACAAACTCTCACCCGATTTTTTATTATGAGAAAGCAGTAAATCGAGTCCGATACAACCTATACCAGAAAACAAAGTCCATTTACCCCAGTCTTCCTCATAAATAATTCCGGCACCTCCAGTAATCATGGATATAATTCCTAAAAACAAAAGTGTTCTTGAATTAGATTTTTTACGTCCATTTTCTGCTGAATCCCCAGAAACACGATGGGGAGTATTTTCCATTACAGGAACAATGGAAGAGCGGAACTGGGCAATCATTTCTACAGAGAGTCCTGAGATTGACTTTTCTGCGGGTTCAAATATATCAGCCATTTAATTGAAGTTTTATTGTATTTAAACGCTGTATTCCATCTTTAAGTTCTTTCAGCGTTTTTTCTTTATTATTTAGTTGTGCCTCTTTTTCTTTACGCACAGTCTCAATTCCTTTCGTGAGTTTTTCTGCTATATTATCACGCATATGACTTAGCACACCTTCTTCTCCTGCTATTTTTTTTATAGAAGAAAATGCTACGTTTTTCATTGCTGCCATATATGCTTCATCACGCACATTCAGACCTGAACGAATGTTGTTAAGTTTTTCATCAGCCTGTTTTTTTATGTTTTCATCAGCCGATGACTCTAACATTTCACCAAATGTCTTATCAAAAGATGTATGGCCGGACTCCTCTATAAAACCTGAGATTTTACCAACATGCAAACTGAACGTTTCATTAAGGCGCAGAACCTGATATTTTGCCAATTCAACATCGAAAGTTTTCTTCACTATTTGCGTTATAATCATACTACATTCCACAGGTATGGCATTAAGGGCACTCAGTTTTTCCGTCAACTGGCCAAGCAATGTGTCATGGAAGTTATTAAAAACAACTTTCCATTTATCTTTTACAACCTGCCTGTATTTTTCCATTGCAGAACGTTGAGCCTCCTTTGTGGATTCTCGGTTTATAATATCGACGCTCACAACTCCATTTTTAGTACGTCCCCAAAAAGTTGTTTTTCTTGTGTATGATATAGTATCAGATGTCTTAGAAACCGAATTACACTCAACCTTAGTGCCGCGTTTGGCAAGATCATCTTCCTCTACATTCGCCCAACGATTTTGGAACTCAGCTGCATTGGCATCAATGATACCAGAAGTGGCTCAACTATTGTATGGAGACCCAATTTCAATTCTTTAATCTGCTCTTTTAGACTGTTCAAGTCGGCAGACTGAAGATAATCTACCTCATACTGCAAAGACTTTGAAGAATTTGTAGCCGCTTCAGAAATCACCTTGACTAACTGATTTAGATAATTCCTTCTCTTCTCGATTTTAATCTCTTTGAGACGGCTCCTATATTGACTCTGTACAATGTTATTGATAGAGTCAAAATCCGCCAATATGGTAAGTGCTTGCTCTATCGATTCTGAAGAATTGAGAATTTCGGGATAGTACGAAGTAAGATTTTCCCAAAATGTAACTTCAAATCTGTCAAGATTTGAAGTTACAGCATCAAAGTCTGATTTTTTTAATCTATAGAGAACAGCCTGAGCCATACCAGAAGAAAAGACACATCCGCAAATCGCTTTGGCAGTTCCAGCCTGCAGGCGCTGGATACTGTTGTTATATGATTTTTTGAGTTCCGACTGGGCTTTGCTTATTGCTTCAACTAAACTGAGTCCTTTATATTGCGGATTAGTTACCTCTGTATCAAACTGACTGCCTATAACAAGAATTCTATTCACGCCAACGCTAGAAAGTCTGCGGTCCATAAAGTTAATGTCGTCGGCTCCTAGAAAGTGTCCTGCTCGCGATAACATAAAAACGCCATGACATTTATGGAGGAACTGATGAGTTCTCACCTCTCTGGATACTACGGGATCATTTACGCCTGGAGTGTCAACCACTCTTATTCCCTCCAGACGACTGTCGTTTAGATAGATCTTAAGTATGCTCACCACACTGGTATATTTGCCATTCGCTCCAACACAGTCCTTCAGTATATTCTGAAGAACACTAATATTGTCGAATGGCAACTCAAGTGGTTCCGTACCAATCTTATTTCCAGCTTCGGGAGTGAGACTATTTACAAGATAGTATGACGCCCTCTGGGCATCTGTAGTCATACGCTCCATCTCTCTTTCAATAGCATTTTCCCTACCGACCAGTTCCGGTTTATCCAGAAGTAATGACATCCTCAAATCATTGTATGCGTCAGCCTCAACTTTTATATTAGTCCAGTCTTCCTTTGAATAATAACATATCTCCAGACGATTAGGACCTGACGTATATTCAAGAGTAGTAAGACCAGCTGTCATTGGAGTAGCGGCAATAGGGAGCACAGAATCTCCGTCAAACAGCCATGTATTGAGGAAACTTGATTTACCGGCCTTCATTTGCCCTACAATGCCGAGACATAGAGGTTCGTCTTCATTCCGAAGGTTATCAAGACCGGAAATATATTCTTTAATAATTCCTTTGAGCTTATCATTCACAATCTTAACTGCCTTAGTTTCAATAGGCAATTCCAATTGCTGCAGATTTTGCTCCAAAATTTGTGATGCTTCATTAACTGTCATATAATTCCTGATTGTTTTAAAATTACTTTATAATTTACAGATACAAGATCTGACACATTTCTACCATCTATGGTACAATATTCTTTAAGAGAATTATTACATCTGCATATTGCGGCCGCAGTCTCAAATTTACTGGCCGCACAAGCCGAATGAAGAGCATTGAATCCTCTTTTATCCGCAATATTCAGTATATCTACTCCACAGACATGTACAAACAACATCAATGCCTTTTGAAAGCCAAAATGTGCTGCAGCCGTCACCGCAGACATGCCTTGTTGATTATATACTCCTGTAATATCACGCTTTTTTGCAAGAGATTTAAGAAGATTATCATAATTATGGGAACGAATGGCATTGAAAATATCTAGATTGACAACAAATCCGTCCAAATCATCGGATAATTCGGGAATGCTTTGTTTATTCTCATCCTCAGAAAAGATATTGGAATCCGAAGTCATCTTATCATCAAGATTTTTCTGATATTTAAGAGGCAACTTTCCCAAACTTTTCTTCATATTATACAAGTAGTCATTTTTAATCACATTTCCTGTAAAATCAATACTTTGCATCCATTTGTCGCCATCATCATTAACCAATGCGAATACAATTCCTGTAACGTTGTTGGGGATTTCACCCTTCCATATATTGAAACGCTTTGACCGCATTACGAAAACCATAGAAATCCCGGGCCAATGCGTTGAAGATTCATTGTCCCAAAAATGCACATATGCGTTCTTAAATTTCCTGTTTATATAGCTCTGTAAGTAAACACATATCTTATCATTCGACTTTTTCATTAAAAACTCATCCCTACCGTGATAATCCAGAATAGGTTCAGACTCGAACCATTTTTCAAGGTCGATTGACCAGCGCTGCAACCGCATCAGATGGTCTTCTAATGCCTCTTTCTGTTTAGCATACCGATTAATCTTTTCTGAACCGATTTTGTATTCATTCTCCAGATTATTAAGTTGAGCGTCAAAATATTTTGTTGTGATTTTTTTTACATCTTCAGGTTGATAGTTATACATTTCAAAAAAATCCACTCTTTGCCGCTTCACTTTCAATATATTGGAATTTGCATACAGACATTTTTGCTTAATATCCTGACAATTCTGTTCGAATTCAGAGATGCGATTTCTCGATGCAGAAATTTCAGAATCAAACAACCTCTGAATCTCAGCAATGCATTTTGTTGTCTCGAAATGAACAGGCACTTGATTTACCGCTTTTTTCAGGATTGTCACAAAATCATCGCCTGAACGGGAATGCCAGAATTTATTCCACATCTCTTTATCCTTATTAGCAGCAGAAACCAAAGCAACGTCCTCTACAAAATCCATTGTAGAGACATAATCACAAATTTTTCTGAAGACATCCATTCTGGATTCTTCATCCAATAAGTCAGCTTTTGTAATCAAAATAATGATTTTGCGCGGGCGAGGCACAATTTCACTATATTTCTTACATTTCTTACAATCTCCTTCTCCAAAAGCCACGAGACGGTCAATATCACTAGGTTTGAAAGACCCGTTTTTTGCCGGCATCAGCCACAATATCACATCACCCATTGATAGATATTTGTCGGCCAGCTCATCATCCGTTCTCAACCTTGCAGACTTATCCTCAGCATTATCATATCCGGGAGTATCAACAAACACAATATTCTGATACTCTTTGTTCCTTACTTGAACTATGAAATGCTGGAGTGTTGTTGCAATATTACTTGAAATCTTATTCTCATCATCCGAATGACTGATGCAATTAAGGATATCAGTATCAAGAGAAACAATCGCATCCAGATTATTAACTCCATAAACAGAAACTTTATCGGCTAAATTTCCGCAATAAAGCATAGCCGGCACCATCGTACTCGCTCCTATATTCACAGGGAGCAGGCCATCATTATCCAGTATATAGTTTAACAGAGACGATTTACCACCGCTAAATAAACCTCCCACAGAAACAAATACTGCCTTGGGAATATACAAGCGCATCTGCCTGTCCATTTCTAAAAGCAAAGACCTGAGCCTGCTTTGGACGTTATAGATAAAGTCCTGATTAGCGAATAAAAATCTATTTGAGGAAAAATAATACATAAGATTGTGGTTCTGATCGACATTATCATTGTTTTCTCCATCACCTTCTTCCTTCTTCTCATAAAAAAGGATTTCGCTGATTGCCGAATTCCATTTTTTCATATTATCAGAAGGTTTTGCAGAGCAAATCCTCCCCATTACAGACAATGCCTTCTCCGGAGAACTCAGATAAGGATTCAGACGTATCGTTGTTGGCACTGATGGATTTGTCACCAGCTTTATAGCAGCATGATTTTCTTTTGCTGCTGATATATCCGATACATCAATGTCGTCGACGTCTAGTTTACCGAGATTCTTCATCTTTCTGATCAAAGAGTTGAATACAAGTCATTCAATTTTGTCAATACGCCGTCTATTTCTTGCAATTGTACATTAAAATTGTCAATACCGGCATCTCTTTCTTCCGTCAGATGCTTCAGGACTTCTCTTATCTGAGCGATTTTCTGTTCATACTTAATACGTACATTCTCAAGAATCTGCTTCTGTTGCTCCTTAACTTGCTCACGAACTATCGGCCGCAAAGATTCGAGAATCTGGCTTGTAAAAGTACCCATGAACTTTTGTTCAATCTTTCTTATAGCCCGTTCTTGTCCGCCGAATATCTGACGGAGGAAGTCAGGAATATACTCAGCAACAATATTAATAATAAGTCCAAGCACTTTTGCAAACTGATTATCCGACTCCATAAGGCGATCCGCCAACAGCTGAAGTGAAGAGATTATCTCATCCGAATTATCAGAAATCAAATCAGTTATTGCATCACTATGGATGTCTATATTCTTCAGAATTCGTTTTGTCACTGCGTCAAGTTCGGCTTTCATAGCATTTACAAACTGTTCGCGTTCCTCTTCGAGAGCTTTTATCAATGAAGGACGAATAATCGACATTATAGTGTCATTGACCTGAGCCGAATTCTGTGTCAATATGGATTCTGCCACCAACCGACTTTGTCCAACCATGGCATTACGGACAGCATCCAATACATCCTGCGTTGACTTTTCAGGGCTATCGGCATTATTAATCATTTCAGCCATTGACTGATTAAGCTCTTCCAATTGCCTTTCCAAATCAGCAATTTTACCTTCTATATCATTCACATCAATAACCGGGACCAATAAGTCGCGATAAGTTGAAACGGCCGCAACCACTGCGTCAAGATATTTTCTGACAACTGGAATATCCCGATTGCGTCGTATTTCATCAATATCAAGTGAATCTATCCACTTGACAAAGGATTCAACATCACTTGAAGCCGCACAGACAGTTCCGACAAAGCTTGTCTTGCCCATTATACGGTGGAACTGGTCAGAATAGACAGACACTACTTCTGAGACATCTTCTTTTGACATTAAATCTGTTTTCGAAAGGAACAAGGCACAGGGAAGTCCGTACAGTTTCAATTCATTAAGGAAAGCGATTTCCACCGATGACAATGATCCGTTACGAACATTTGAAAGAAGTGCGAAAACAGTACCATCTTTAATGTAGCGGACAATTGCTTCATTGTGTTCTCTAATGCCTGAATCAGAACCGGGCATATCTACTAGAATTATCCCGCGTTCCTCACAAGCTTTGGTGAACGGACTGTCTATATATACTTTCCCTAAATCACCAGGAATAATATCAACGGAACCATATCCTTCGATTGATCCATTGTATAAAAGTTCACCTTTACGGAATATCTCAGCGTGTTGAAGCACTATATCACTGACTACATTAATTTCACATGGAATAGCAGTCGTAGGAATTATATTTACAGGCAGCAGGTTATTGTGCCCTACTATAGCATTAACCAATGAAGTCTTACCCGCATTGAATAACCCCATAACAGGGACCTTTACGTATTTATGGCTATTTATTAAGTCTACCGACTCTTTTTCCTGAATTTTTAGCTGAGACTGCGTTTCCGGTAACAAAATTGGAAGGCCTATGCCTGAAATTTCTTGAATTTTTTCTTTATACATTGCTTTACTTGATTACGATGTCATATTCTGTTATTTCCATGAGCTGGGCACGTGTGGGATTTGAAATTCGGCTAAGACGGTTAGCTTGTAGCTGAATTACCTTTTCATACAGATTGCGAACATAACGGGCGTTCCCAAAATGAGCGTCTTTCTTTTGCACTTCACGATATATTGCTTGGAAGACTTTGATATGTGCATCTTTTGTGATTTTATATTGACCTTTCTTTAAATATGAAAGAAAAATCTCCATAAGCTCGATATGGGAATAGTCCTCGAAATTTATATAACGATTAAAGCGGGACTGTAAACCCGGATTAGAGTCAATGAAATGCTTGATTTCATTGCTATATCCAGCTACAATCACAACAAGCCTATCACGATCATCCTCCATGCGTTTCAGTAATGTGTCAATAGCCTCTTGCCCGAAGCTATCATTCTCGCCCTGTGCCAATGTGTAAGCCTCGTCAATAAAAAGTATTCCGTCCAGAGCTTCGTCAATTTTGGCATTTACCTTTGGGGCTGTTTGCCCAAGGTATTCTGCTACTAAATCCGCTCGTTGCACTTCTACCAAATGACCCTTCTTCAACAGACCCAACTCTTTGTATATTGAAGCGACAATTCGAGCCACTGTAGTTTTACCAGTTCCTGGACTACCCGAAAACACACAATGGTAAGACACCGACGCTTTCTTTAATCCTTGTCTTTCTCTTTTCTGTTGAATCTCAACGAAATTTTTGAGAGATCTAACTTCTTCTTTCACTCTCGTCAAGCCAATTAAGCTATCAAGCTCCGTCATAGAATCGTTCTCTGATTCAATAGGCTTATCCGGAGTTTGCATAGTAGGTTTATGTCTAAATTGATTCCATACGGTAGAATTACTTGGACAGCTGGAGTTATTTGGAGATCTTGGACCTGAACTCTGAATGTTTCTAAGAATATCTGCTGCCCATAGATTGCCGTCTACGGACGCCATTCTTAAATCTTGAATGGCTTGTGTTCTGTCTTGCGGCATTCCATATCCCGTATACATTGCCTCTGCTAAAATGGTCTTTGCCCAAAGGTTGCCTTGTGCCGCATAATTTTTTAATTGATTAGTGGCATCAGTTGAGACAATCGCGTTATGACGAACATTAGAGGAGGGATTAACGTGCTGAATACACATTAACAAATCTTTAGCCCAAAGCACATTTTGATTTGAGGCTATCTGAAGATAATTTACCGCATTATTATCGTCTCTTGGTAAATCAATGCCTTCATACAACAAGACTCCATAAGCTGCCAGCGCAAACCAATCGCCATTTTGTGCCGAATTGAATATTTGATTAACTGCCTCTTGATTCATATCTTTCTACATTTGTTCGAGTTGTTCTAACTGGCTCTGTAAATTTATCATTTGGATATTATATTGATACAGTAAGTGGTTATAACTTAGATATACACTCGAATTGGTTCTTTCCATGTCTTTGAGTTGCATCATTCTCATATCCCATTGAGTTTTCTCAATCTTACTCTGTAAATCAGATATGTTTTTGCGAAGGTTCTCAATTTGCCTATCTCGCGGTGTTTTTCCGTTTGACAGAGTTACTCCATTAATAATCGGGGATTGGAACGGAGAACTTGTTCGCTGGGGCACATAACACGTTTGACAAATACCGGTTCCATGACAAACGTCGCATTGCTCAATAGTATGTCTGGGAAGATTAACAAAACCCTTCCCGGAGCATTTTCTGCATTTATGAGTGCCATGACATTCTGGACATTCACCGGGTGAATACATTTGTAAACTCAATGGCCATTTATGTTTTATAAAATCATTTTTGCCCAATATCACAAATGTATCACCATTGCACCAAAGCCAATCTATTGTATCATAATCAAACCGTAACGATTGTTTGGCCTTTAATGTTTGACTTCGCCAAATCATTGGTTGAGCACTCCCATTGCCACTCATAATTGCGCAATCGAAAGTCTCGCTTTGAAATAGATTATCGCATGTCAAAGTGAAGGAAATAGCTTTACTCCCCCCTGCACGAAGCGAATTATACCATTCAAATTTTCCTTTCAATCCCATATTATTATCTGCTAAAAAGGTTTAAGACCAGTTGGTCCAAGTCCAAATATTGGCTTACGCCGACAGATGTGGCATGTATGACATATTCCTGTTCCACCACAATGCTCACAGGATTTTGCTTCCCATATTTTACCGGGAGGATAAATCATGCCTTGTCCATGACAATAACGGCATTTATGCGTGCCATGACAATCAGGACATTCCCCGAGGTTATACTCTTTGATATGGAATTGCCATTTCTTATGAATTCTATTGTTGGAATCGATGATTGCAGCAAAATCATCCTGATACCATTCCCAATCCACAGTGTCTAAATTGAAAGCAACGGATTGTCCAGCTTTCAATTTGACATTGCGGAAATAGAATGGTTTTTGCCCATAGCAGTCCATCAACATGATGTCAACGGTTTCGCTGAACATCATGTTAGTGTTTTTTAACACGAACTGCCACAGCTTAATATGCCCACGCAATCTTTGAGGAGAGTAAAGGCTGAAACTTCCTTTTAAACTCATATAAAAAGAAAGTTTAATTTTTGCCTAATAGTCGAGCAATTGCATCAACTACATACGAAAGCCCTTTCTGTACCCATTCACCTATGGTTGAAATCATTCTTTCAAAGAACTGTGCAACTTTAGCGAATATATTAGGAAGAACTTCTTTAAGCCAGTTCTGAGCTCCGACAATAATTTCTTTAATAATGTCAGGATCATTGGGGTCAATGTCGTCTCCAGCATTCTCGATGACATTGTCTGCCTCCATATTAAGGCTCAATGCCGTCCAGATTTGTTCATCCGACCAATCTGGATGCTTGGCCTTGATTTCGTTGAATTTAGGATTGTCCATACTTTTTAGAAATATATTGGTTGATTTATGAGTTCCATGATGTACTCAATTCCTTTTTTAACCCAGCTGCCAATATTTGAGAGCAGGTTGGAGAAGAATTGTTTTACCTTTTCGAAAATTATTGGTAGTACCTCATCGAGCCATTCCATGGCTCCTCTGATAATAGCTTCCATTATGTCGGGGTCGTTTGGATCTATATCAGAGCCAGAATCTTCGATTACCTTATCAGCTTGCATATCAACGCTGATTGCAGTCCAGATTTGTTCATCTGTCCAATCTGGATGTTTTTGTTTGTATTTTTCGTATTGTTCCATTATATTTGATTTTACGATGTGAGCCAATCCCAAAAATCGCTAAGCTTATTTCCGACATATTTAACGCCGCTCATTACTAGATTACCTAGAAGAGATATTGCGCTGTCTAATACATCGAAAACAGCAGAGATAAAAATACCGGCTTCGATTAATACTCGTTTTGCACCCACTAGAACCTCTTTAAGCAACTTTGGATCGTTTTCAAGTTCTGTGACATCAATAGTGCCACCACCTTCCTCTACTGTCTTACCCAATGATTCTCCAATAGCGATTTTTGCCATTATTTGTACATGAGACCAATTGGGATGCTTCTTCTTTTCATAATCGTAGTCCTCTTGTAGGGACAAACTAAGATTATTGTATTCTTCTTTTTCTTTATCTGTCATCACTTATTTTCCAAGTTTAGCTTCACTCCATTTCCCTGCTCTTTCAAGACCGTAAGTGGCAGGCCAAATCCAACCATCTTTGCCTGCTCTTGAAATAGCTAGCATGAAGTCTCGAATATTGTAATTGAATACTGCTGAGTAAAATACGACTTGTGTCGGTCTGAGTGAAGATGCATCACCTATTAAATTCTCATCAATTAATTTATCGGTGAAATCATTTAGCTTGATTTTTATGACCTTCTTGAGTTTTTCAGTGGGGAGATTCTCGACTAAATCCCATTTCAATTCCGGGTCATTAGGATCTTCTGTTTCTCCTATTGCATCAATTTTATTAAATGCAAGTATGATATTATCCTTAATTGAGTTTTGATTGCATATCGGAAGAACAATTTCTTTCAAGATGCGGCAATCTTCACCAATATCACGAGAATGGGCATTGATTATATAAACAATAACATCACATTCAGGGAGAATCTGACGATACAGTTTTTCATATTCGACATCTTTATCAATGTCATTGTTCAATCCAGGCATATCATAAATCGACAGATTGAATCCATCTCTTACAGGGAAGATTTTTTCTGTAATCTCGGTAGTGCCCTCTGCAATGTTCGATACATAGTTTGATAAACCGAACACCGAGTTGAGTGTCGTTGATTTGCCCACTCCAGATTGGCCTATCACAGCTACCCTGAACGGACGCTCAGTCAGTCTCTTCTCCAGTGCTTGACTCACGGTCTTGCGATCTGTGTCAGAAACATTCGCTTGGTCAAAAATCTTTGTTAAAATTTTGCCGATTACGGTCTCTTTGTCAAAGTTGGTACTCATATAATTTAAGTAATTATTGTTTGTTTTAGATTTTCAATTCCATATTTTCGCAAAGCACAAACTGGTATTATTTCAAAATCGTCGGGGAATTTTCCGTCAAATTTTGATTTTAAAATGTCAGCGCGTTCTTTGATATTTTTCAAACATTGTTCTGTGGGAGAATTTACCTCGTTATCCCAAGGCTCATACGTGTTAGCATTGTCGGTAACCACACGTGAGTCTATGTGGTTAATTGCAATTACATATTTCCTTTTACGCTGAGACAGAATGTCTTTAAGACTCAAGACTAAACGTTGAGCGGGTGCGTCAGTACGATCAAGTGTCATTACCAATACTACACAATCAGCTACACTTGCAGCATGCTCATAGTATCTAAAACTCACCAATCCCTGGAGTATCTATTGCTGTATAGGCCTCTATGTTAGAGTGCTCACAATCACACATAATAGTTGACGTATACATCTCTTTTGTTGATGAAACATGAGCATTAGTTGGGAATGCTGTACCAAATAATGCGTTAATTAAGGACGTTTTGCCATTGCCAGTACGACCTATAAAACAGATATTGTAACTTTTTATTTTTTTCATATTTCCTGAGCTAGTCCTTTAATTGCCACAGATTTATGCACAATGCCATTATTATCGGTAGACGTATAAATCCAACAAGGTGTTATTACTTTATAAACTTTATTTAGATTTATAACTTGTCCTTGAATAAGCATATACCTGTCCACATGATGCTTTTGCGCTTGAAACTGGATTTCGTCTTCACGTTTTATTCCCCACATAGCAAGAATTCTTAAGATGGCTTTGTGATCTTTACAAATCTTTACCCACAATTCCATCAAATCCTTGTTATTGATTTCAATAACTGCATCATTAATAGCTTCACTTAATTTAGCTCCAGTGTTTAGTGCTTCAAATAGTGATGTAAAATTTGCTATATTCGCCACAAATGCATCTTTTGCAGACCCTTCAGGATGATGAATTACATTGATTACATCAGTATTATCTGTGGACCTAGGTATCCTAGGTTTCGCAGGGGCATCTGTTATAGGCTTAGAATCTGGCTTTCGCCTTATGAGTTTAGTTACAAACACAGCTCCAACTATTCCAGCTGCGCACCATAGAATGTTTTGAATTAATAAGCTTACTTGAATCTTTTCCATTATGAATTATGAATTATGAATTTGAGTTATTTCTTTCCCTATTATAGTAAAAGTATATTTATTTCTGAACCTTATGCAATGACATGGTATAACCACATCTAATACACTTAGTGCTGTTTAACGGTTTTGCTCCAGGGTAAATTTGTTCATATAGGAAATGATAATTATCCCTTACATAATCATGATTGGGGCATTTGAGCCCTTTTATTTCCTTTACTGTGTTCATATTTCTATTATTCAAAATTCCTTACAAATTTATCGGCCGAAGAGAAGAGCATAACATGCCCACAATTGCCACACCGTACATTTTTTAGAACTCCTATGTTCGCCATTATTAGTACTGTTATAGATAACTGTCCACGGCAAGAAGAATCAGATATTCTGTGAATCATGAAAGTGCCACAATCCTCATTACCACACTTCCGACAATATGTGCCAATTTGTGAAAACATAAATATGATTTACTAAAATAGCAAGTTAGTAAATCCCATCATACAGCCGAGCAGTGCACCCAGCCACACGATGGCTTTGAGTTCCTTATCCATGACTTGAAAGATGAGTTTTTCTGTTTCGTCTACATCCATCTCATTGATACGCTCACGGACAATCTTACTGATGTCTATGGAGTCGAGTATCTTGGGAAGGTGGTCGGTGATTACATTGCGATAGAGGGATTCTACAGTGTTTACAGCCTGATTAAGTTGCTCTTCATGCCCTTCAAGCAACTTGCAAACAGGCTTGTTCAATAAATTGTCAACTTCGCCACCAATCATATTTGACACAATCTCCTCACCATTGTCTCGAAGCATTGTGTTGATGTTCTTGGCAAGGAAATGTTCGGCTGGTTCACGCAGCATACCCAAGAATTTGGCAACAATGTTGCCGCCAAACAGTCCTGCTGCCATACCACCGATGCCACCCAATGCGCCACCGATACCAGAAAGCAACTCTTGTGCTCCATCGATAGTTAGCTTTTGCGCTACATGGTCTATGGCTATGTGGGCAACCTTTTCTCCAACGGAACTGTCAGCCAACTTTTCATAAGTCTGCTTGGTAATGCTTCGGTTTATGTTCTGTGCAATGGTATCAATTTCTTCTTTTGACAAGTAATGTCCTAAGAATTGAACTACCGTCTCGTTGTTTCTCTGCTGTGTGGCTATAAACTCCTCAACCGCAGAGCGAACTTTTCCAATCATATCCTCAGAAAGAAGATATTTTTCCAACACCTCCTTGTTCATCAGATTCTCACTGATCACACCTCCTACGGCTTCGGCAATACGTCCTTTCTCCTTCGGAATAATACCAGGTGTAAATGGAATGTGGATGCCAAACACATATTTTGCTGTATGTGGGCGAAACAACATTCTTATGGCGATGTCATTGGTGATGTAACCAATGACTCCTCCTAACAATGGTGCTATGATGTATGATAAATCCATATTCGTTTCTTTTATTTTATAACAGGGAGGTGATAAATCATGTCTTTTCTATCACATATCATTTATTATTCTTCCGGGGGCCACTTTTGCAGAAAGTCATTCGGAATATAAGCTGTCGCCACAATACTATCGTTTAGGATGGTGACAAATACGCGCTGTTGTCCGGCGGCTCTACCTACCCTTCCAACAACCCCCGTAAACGGACCTTCTATGATTCTCACCAAGTCGCCGCTCTTGAAGTGGCAGCGTTCTGGCGGGAGTACCATGATGTGCTCACTGTTTACGCTTGTCAGTCGGATGAAGTTTATCATTTCGTTGTCGGGGATGGTTACGGGAGGATTCTTGCCGGTTGACCTTTCCACTGGCTTTGTCTTGTCAGTGTAGTATTTTAGCCATTTGGCGGTGGAGGCTGGCTCTTTCACGAAATCGTGAGTTTTCCGGCGGGTCATCCTTGCAAAAATAATATTGGGAAGCAAAGGCTCGTGAATGAGCTTTCGCTTCCCATCTATCTCTTTGATGACATAATGCATCGGCAAATAAGTCTCGACGTTCTTGGCTCGGAGAGCATCAAGAGCCTGATTGGTTCTTCCGTAAGTGGCACGCAACACGAACCATTGCTCCTTTTCCTCCTGAGCATAATCCGAGGACACCCCAGTTTGGGAGTTCTCTGCTGCGTCGCTTCGAACTTCGGGGGAGGTGCAGGAGGTTAGTCGTGCACTGGAGGGAGTTTTGCCGCCTCGTCGGGAGTCTGCATTAGGCAATGCTGACGTGTTGTTCCTTGATTCTTTGTTCATAATACAAAGACCAGTTTCTTTACAAACACTTTAAATTATATGCTGTCGGAATGTTAGCTCCCCTATTTGTGTGATTAGATCTTTAGATTGTTATTGGTGGTTTTTAGGTTCGCCATGTATGTTTTTCACTCGTCAAGCGGTCTATTAGGTTTGTCTACAAGAAAATCTAAGGCAAATGTACGAATAATATTTTATAAACACAAAATTTTCCAATAAAAATCGGATAAACTTTTCTCATACAAATATAATCAATCTGATTCCTTTGCTGTTTTGTAAAAAATTACCTACATTTGCACCGCAGCTGCTACAAACGGCTTTTACTATAAAAATTCTAATAATTAAAAATTCTGTGTTATTTATGAATCATTCAGGACTCTATTCTTTTGCGCTTACGGTGGCTCTTATGGCTTCAGCCACAACGGTAAGGGCTTATTCGTTTCTGGTTAAGCAACCCAGTGTGAAGCGTTTCGTGAAGATTACTTCTGACAATGTAAATCTCCGCCGACTGCCTAATACCAACAGCGGCAAGCTGATGAGCTGGAATTCGGATGGCGGATCGTTCGAGACATATACCAAGATTTTCTTCTCCGACACGGAGGGTTCGAAGTATCGCGCAAATAACATGACGGGTGCCTACGTGGACACGTATCATCCTTACAACGGCAATATATATATGGTGAACAGCAAGCAGCAGGAAGCTCAGAACGGCTGGTACCAGATATTTGTGACGGCTGAGAGTTATGCTGAGAGCGCAGAGGAGCCCAACTCCAAAATGGCGTGGGTGAAGGGCGACTTCTGCAAGGTTATCGACATAAACGAGGACAACAACAGCGTCACGGGAATGATGATTCCGGCGGCTGTGTATTATGATATGGAGACGGGGGACAACGTCACAGCCAAGGGCGTCAGCCTTTCTGAGACCCAGGCAAGAAAGCAGGGAGAATACGCCAATGTACGTTTCTGCACATACATGTTGCCCGACGGTGAGAACATGCAGGTGAGCCTGTTCCAGAAGGTCAATGCTTTCGTGTATGTTTCGCGCTGCAACATCGAGCTGAATTATGGCGTGCGCCAGAATGCGGCATGTGCGCTGAAAGTGGTGCAGGAGGAGAGCGACATGGAGGACGCGGGTGACATGATGGTGCTTAGGGCTTCGCTGAAGGCTCCGAAGGGAAAGGCTGCCGTTGACGCTCTGAACAATTATCTCCTTTCTTGCGGCGATGCCGAGTTCGGAAAGCTCGTGGATGTACTATGTCCCGACCACAAACTTCCAACTAATGACGTATATTTCTGCGGCACAGACGGCAAGGTGTATACATTCAGCTACGATTCGTCTACGGTGAAGGATTATGGTGGATTAGACTATAACGTCAACGTATCAAAGTAAAAATATTCTTTTTACGGGAATATGAAAAAAGAGAAATCCCTCGACAATCGTCTGTATTGCCGAGGGATTTCTCTTTTTTTCGTTTTATATTCCTACCATTACAATATGGCGATGGTCAGTCCTGCCATTACTATGCTTACCATTGACATCAGCTTGATGAGGATGTTGAGCGACGGGCCGGAGGTGTCCTTGAAGGGGTCGCCTACGGTGTCGCCTACGATGGTGGCTTTGTGGTTGTCGCTACCCTTGCCCTCGAAGTGGCCTTCTTCTATCATCTTCTTGGCGTTGTCCCATGCTCCGCCTGAGTTGGACATGAAGACGGCGAGGGTGAAGCCGGCGGCTAAGCCGCCAGTGAGCAGACCGAGGACGCCGGCTACGCCGAGCACCAAGCCCACTACGATGGGGATGACGATGGCGAGGAGCGAGGGGACGATCATCTCACGCTGGGCGCTGCGGGTGCTTATCTCCACACAACGACCATAGTCGGGCGTGGCCTTGCCTTCAAGGATGCCCTTTATCTCGCGGAACTGACGGCGCACTTCCTGCACCATCGATTCGGCTGCACGTCCTACGGCGCCCATTGTGAGGCCGCAGAAGAGGAAGGCTGCCATTGCGCCGAGGAAGGCTCCGACGAGCACCTTGGGATTGATGAGATTCACCTGGAAGAAGTTGATGAAGTCAATGGTGGTGGCATTGGTCGGGTCGAAGAGGTTGCCGGCAGCGTCAACGTATTGCTTGCCGTTCTCCATGGCTCGTATCATGGCTATCTTTATCTCCTCGATATAGGAAGCGAGGAGGGCGAGAGCCGTGAGGGCTGCCGAACCGATGGCGAAGCCTTTGCCCGTGGCTGCGGTGGTGTTGCCGAGAGCGTCAAGGGCGTCGGTGCGCTCACGCACTTCCTCGCCCAGTCCGCTCATCTCCGCATTGCCTCCTGCGTTGTCGGCGATGGGTCCATAAGCGTCGGTGGCAAGTGTGATGCCGAGTGTGGAGAGCATGCCGACGGCTGCGATGCCGATGCCGTAAAGTCCGGTGCTGATCGACTTTGCCGAGAGCGACATGTCGAATCCGTTGGCGCAGAGATAACTGAGCATGATGGCTACGGAAATGGTCACCACCGGTATCATCGTGGAAATCATACCCGTACCGATACCCTTGATGATGACCGTGGCAGGTCCGGTCTGCGAAGCCTCGGCAATTTTCTGCGTCGGCTTATAGCTGTGTGAGGTGTAGTATTCGGTGGCTTGACCGATGACTACGCCCGCAACGAGTCCGCTGATTACGGAGAACGAGAGTCCTAACCAATTTTCGATGCCGAGCAGGTATAATATAATAAATGTGGCTACGGCTATAAGACCTGCGCTGACGTTGGTGCCGAGACCGAGCGAGCTGAGGAGCTCCTTCATCGTGGCTCCTTCCTTGGTGCGAACGAGGAAGATGCCGATGAGCGAAAGGAAGATGCCGATGGCGGCTATCACCATCGGAGCGATGACGGCTCGTAGCTGCATGTCGCCGTTCATGGCGAAGGCTGTGGCACCGAGAGCAGCCGTTGAGAGGATTGATCCGCAATAGCTCTCATAGAGGTCGGCTCCCATACCAGCCACGTCGCCCACGTTGTCGCCCACGTTGTCGGCGATAGTGGCAGGATTTCGCGGGTCGTCCTCGGGGATGTTGGCCTCCACCTTGCCCACGAGGTCGGCTCCCACGTCGGCAGCCTTCGTGTAGATGCCTCCGCCGACGCGGGCGAAGAGGGCCTGCGTGGAGGCTCCCATGCCGAAGGTCAGCATGGTGGTGGTGATGGTGACGAGGGCTGTGCTCTCGCCTTCATAGACGGCGTTAAGAACAACAAACCAGATGGCGATGTCGAGCAGTCCGAGACCCACAACGACGAGTCCCATCACGGCGCCGCTTCGGAAAGCAATCTTCAGACCTTTGTCCAGACTCGTGCGTGCGCCGTTGGCGGTGCGAGCCGAGGCGTAGGTGGCGGTCTTCATGCCGAAGAAGCCAGCCAGTCCGGAGAAAAGACCTCCTGTAAGGAATGCGAAAGGCACCCACGGATTCTGCGCTTTCAGTACGTAAGCCATGAAAGCGAAGATAAGGGCGAGCACCACGAAAACGATGGTCACCACCTTGTATTGCTGCTTCAGATAAGCCATAGCGCCTTTCCTGACATGCTCCGCAATCTCTTTCATTCTGTCCGTACCTTCGTCTTCCTTCATCATCGCGCGGAAGAAGAACCATGCCATTCCCAATGCCACAACGCTGGCTATCGGGATCAGCCAAAATACTAATGGGATGTTGTTCATAACGATAGATTTTATAGGGTTTATAAATTATTCCGTCGTCGCCTTCGCCACAAAGTAACGATTCGTAACTAATCGATGCCTTACGTAACGAAAATGCAAATATATGAAATAAATCAATAACAAACATAAAAGAAGAGGATTTTTATTTAAATAAAATTTCTTAAAAAGGGAAAACATGTCTAAGCGGACGGCGGACGCCATGCAAATATCGTACAAATGGTAAAAACTTGTTACAAAATAAAAATTGATTCTAGAGAATCAAAAAGCTGTTTTTATGGTGTTTTGCTGTGCAAACAGCACCAATGCTTAACAATAGTGCCACTTTTACACTACAATAGTGCCACTATTAGAGTGTAAAAGTGGCGCTATTGCATGATAAAAGTGGCACTATTGTAGTGTAAAAGTGGCGCTATTGCAGCAAAAAACGGCTCGTTTGCGAGTCTGATTTCATATCGCTTCGTCAGAAAACCTCATAACATGCTGTGTATAAGCACATTGGCTCCAAATGCTCAAAATTCAAGAATTTCACGCCAAAGATTTTGTTGTGCGCTCAGCTGGCAGTATTGAGCGTTAGAAATGCAAATATTGTCAGGCAAACTAACCGCCAAACAGAAATTTACAGTTGTAAAGGCTAACCTAGGAGGCTATGGCGGGACGCCATAGCCTCCTACTGTTTGCCTTGTCTGCTTATTTATGACTATCTATAAAGAATCTATTGATTCCAGCTCTATCGGATAACATAGATTCCGTCTTTATTGATTTCTTCGAGTAAATAGGGATTGATATGCTTATGCATCCTTACCACGTCAACAGAACATTGAAGGAGATTTTCCAGGAAACGCTTCAAGCGGACAACCAAAAAAGCTTTGGGTTCCATATCTACACACACGTCAACATCACTACCTTCCTTCTGCTCATTACGAGATACCGAACCGAAGATGCGCAATGACCTGATGCCGAACAAAGACCTTAGTTCTTCGGCATGAGATTCTATCAATGATATGTACTCCTTGGTTGTTTTCATACATTCAGTTTTCTTTCTTTACAAATGTAGATGTTTTCCGCGAATTGACAAAGAAAAAGACAACATTAATTTATCATCCATTTCTCCCCTCTCCCCTTTACAAATTTGCCAAACCCTTTATTTATCGGGGGTTAGCGAGGGTTTTGTCCGATTTGTTTTGCCATTTGTCTAATTTGTAACGTCGTTTTTTTGTCCGCGTTTGTAATTTTGCAGCCGACGAAAAAAAACAAACCGTTTCAAATCTTCCAACAAGAAAACGCACATAACTACGTTAAGCCGAACGAATCGAATATTATAATTAAAAACCATAATTTACCTAAACGTATTCAAGACATGAATCAAGCTAAAGGTAAGTACCAATACCAATAACAATGAACATAAAATCATTCCTTCTCGCTGCTTTCGCGTTCATAACGCTCTCTTCATGCAGCGACGACACTAACACAACCCCGCAGACCAAACCCACACACGACATGACAGGCTTTGCCAAGGGTGCGGACATCAGCTGGCTGACAGAGATGGAAGCCAGCGGCAAGAAGTTCTATAACGCCAAAGGTTCGGAGCAGGACTGCATGACGCTGCTCCGCGACCTCGGCACCAACTCGGTGCGCATCCGCGTATGGGTGGACCCTGCGGACGGATGGTCAGGCAAGCAGGACGTGCTCGTGAAGGCTTGGCGAGCAAAGATGCTCGGCGAGCGCATCATGATAGACTTCCATTACTCCGACTCTTGGGCTGACCCAGGCAAGCAGAACATCCCTGCCGCATGGACAGACTTCAAGGACGACCTCACGAAGATGAAGGCAGCTGTGGCTGAGCACACAAAGGACGTGCTCACCACGCTCAAGGACAACGGCATCGACGTGGAGTGGATTCAGATTGGCAACGAGACCCGCACGGGTATGCTCTGGCCGCTCGGTCTTGTCAGCGACAACAAGTTTGACAATTACGCAGCTCTCAACAACGCCGGCTACGACGCTGCCAAGGCTGTCTATCCCGACGCACAGTGCATCATCCACATCGACCGCGGCAACGAGATCGGCGGATTCACATGGATGTTTGACGGTCTGAAAGCCGCCGGAGCCAAATGGGACGTCATCGGAATGTCGCTCTATCCGGAGGACGACAACTGGCAGACTGCCACCGACGACTGCCTCAAAAACATCTCCACTCTCGCCTCTCGCTATAACTGCAAGGTTATGGTTTGCGAGATCGGCATGGCTTGGGACTCTGAGAACGCCGCTGCCATGATGAAGAAGATGGTGGAAGGATGTAAGGCAAAGCCCGAATGTCTCGGCATCTTCTACTGGGAGCCGGAGTGCTACGGAGGATGGAACGACTACAACAAGGGAGCGTTCGACTCTAACGGCAAGCCGACAGCAACGCTGGACGCGTTTAAGAATTGAAAGTTAAGAATTGATATTATAACAAATGAATAAACTAACATTACTTACCATTGCGCTTGCCACATCGGCTCTTACTGCCTCGGCACAGCGCAACACAATAAACCTCAAGACGTGGGAGTTCTCGCGAGACAGCGTCAGCTATAAGCCGGTGACCGTGCCGCACGACTGGGCTATAAGCGGACCCTTCGACAAGAAGTGGGACCTGCAGTTTGTTGCCATTGAGCAGAACGGAGAGACGGAGAAGACAGAGAAATCGGGACGTTCGGGCGCATTGCCTTGGATAGGTCGCGGCTTCTACAAGACTTCCGTCAGTCTGAAGAAGGTGCCGGCTTCCGCCATACTTGAGTTTGACGGTGCTATGGCAGACCCGCACGTGTATGTAAACGGACACCTTGCCGGACATTGGGCATACGGATATAACGCTTTCCGCGTGGACGCAACACCGTACCTGAAGAAGGGAAAGAACGAGATAAGCGTCAGCCTCAACAACCGCGAGGAAAGTTCGCGCTGGTATCCGGGTGGCGGTCTTTATCGTCCTGTGCTGCTCGTCACCAATGCTGACGCAGCCCACATCCACCAATGGGGCAGCTATTTCCGCACTCTTTCCATCGCGGACGGCAAGGCGGAGGTTAGCATCTGCACCAACGTGAAGGATGCTGACAAGACGCTTACCGTGGAGAACCTGCTCGTTGACGCCGCAGGAAAGACTGTCGCACAGATTAAGGATGCCGACTTTGACGCTGAGGGCAATATCATAAAGACGCTGAACGTGGACAACGCGCAGCTATGGTCGCCCGAATCGCCTTATCTCTATAAGCTCGTAACACGTCTCTATCGCAAGGGAAAGCTCGTTGACCAGACCCAGCAGAAGGTCGGCATACGCACAGTTAGTGTGGCTCAGCATGACGGTTTTCAGCTTAACGGTGTGTCGCGCAAGATAAAGGGAGTATGCCTGCATCACGACCTTGGTCCGATTGGAGCCGCTGTCAACAAGTCTGCGCTTATCAGACAGATACGCACGATGAAGGAGATGGGTTGTGACGCCATCCGCACGGCTCACAACATGCCTTCTACATGGCAGATGGAGGTGTGCGACTCGATGGGTATGATGGTCATGGCGGAGAGTTTCGACATGTGGATTTATCCGAAATGCAAGAACGGTTATGCCCTTAACTTCAATGAATGGGCTGACAAGGACATAGAAAATCTGGTGCGCAACCATCGCAACCATCCGTCCATCGTGATGTGGAGCATCGGCAACGAGATCCCCGAACAGTGGAGCAAGGAGGGACGCGACATATCGAAGCACCTGCAGGACATCTGTCATAAACTCGACCCCACACGCCCCGTGACGCAGGGAATGGACCAGGCAGAGGCGGCACTGAGTTCGGGTTTCGCCCAAGTAATGGACGTTCCTGGATTCAACTATCGCGTACATAAATACGACAAGAACATCCGTCAGCTGCCAAAGGGATTCCTCTTGGGTTCGGAGACAGCCTCAACGGTAAGCTCACGCGGAGTGTATAAGTTCCCTGTGGAGGTGTCTGACTCGAATACTTATCCTGACGGACAATGCTCGTCGTACGACGTGGAATACTGTCCGTGGAGCAATCTGCCCGATGACGACTGGAAGATGCAGGACGACCGCGACTATGTGATAGGCGAATTCGTATGGACCGGATATGACTATCTCGGCGAACCGTCGCCCTACGACGAGTACTGGCCTTCACGCTCAAGCTACTTCGGCATCTGCGACCTTGCCGGACTGCCCAAGGACCGCTACTGGCTCTATCGCTCTCACTGGCGCAACGACTCGCCCACACTTCACCTCCTGCCCCACTGGACATGGCCGGGACGAGAGGGAGAGACGACGCCTGTGTATTGCTATACGTCGTATCCGAGTGCCGAACTCTTCGTTAACGGCAAGAGTCAGGGACGCATCGTGAAGAATCCCAACACACGTCTCGACCGTTATCGTCTTCGTTGGAACAACGTAAAGTATGAGCCGGGCGAACTGCGCGTCGTGGCATACAATTATGACGGCACAGTGGCTGACACGCAAACGGTACGCACAGCCGGCGCTCCAGCCCACATTGTCCTTAAGGCAGACCGCACAACGCTCAATCCGGCGGAGGACGACTTGGCTTTCGTAACCGTATCGCTGACCGACCGCGACGGCAATCCCTGCCCCACCGCCTCCAACCTTATAAAGGCAAGCGTCAAGGGAGCAGGCAGTCTGAGAGCCACCTGCAACGGTGATGCCACCTCACTCGTGCCCTTCACATCGGACAGCATGCCGCTCTTCAACGGCGAAATGGTAATTGTAGTGGGAACGAAAGGAAAAGGAAACATAACGTTGACTGTATCGGCAGAGGGACTGCCTGACGCAACACTCACGATAAATTGAGAGTTGAAAGTTGAGAGTTGAAAGTTGAGAGTTGAGAGTTATGATATGTATTTATTAATGATCAGAAAAGGTAATCATAATTTTCAACTCTCAACTCTCACACCACAACTAATCATAACTCTCAACTCTAAACCCTCAACTCTAAACTAAAAAACTCGTTGTAATCGTCCTGCTTGGACGCTTACAACGAGTTTTTTTTTAGATAATCTTGTTTCTTACTTCACCACCTTCACAACGCTCTTGCCTGAAGCGAAGCGAACGATGTTAAGACCGTGGCGCGGCTGCTGGAGGCGTCGACCGTCGAGGTCGTAGTAAGCCACCGGACGGTCCTGCTTGTCGGCACCGAGAGTGGTAATGCCAGTCTTCTCGCTGCCAGTAACGGGAGCCTTGGCTCCATTGGCGATGGTTCCGTCAGTGCTGTCAATGAGGAGAGCCACGATGCGGAACTTGCGTGCGTCCTGCATAATCTTAATGGCATCCACATCGAACGAACCTTCCACTGTCACCGGCACTTCCTCAACGACGTTAGAGGGAAGAGCAACAAGACCCGTAGTGAGACGTGTCGTAGCCATTACCACATCATTAAAGTGCAGACCTACAACCTTCTCATTGCCCTGCACGAACGGAGCAGCCTCGTCAAACATCAGCTCCTCCTTGCTGTCAGGCGTGAAATAGTTTTTCTGAGCCCAGCTGTTGCCCTCGCCATGAAGGTCATCAGCGACAAGCACAAACTCCACCTTGAAGCGGTCAGCGTCAGTTCTGTCACCGGGGAACACCATAGTGGCTTTGGCGTTAATCTTCTTGCCAGTCTCGTCATAAGAAGCCTCTGTAGAGATGTTGGCAGGAGCCAATACCTCACACTGCTGCTTCCACAACTGCTCGATGCCGAAACCAGTGTTCTGCATGCCATAGAACGGGTCTACCATTCCTGTGCGGCGGTCAATCTCGGCTGACGGGAATCCGCTTGCTGCAAGAGGATACTGGTCAGAAGTCATCACCTCCATGGTGTCTGCATTGTGATAAGACAGTCCGATAAAGTCGTCCGGATAAAGGCGGTCGAGCACCTCAAGCGCAACAAAGCCGCGCGGACAATAACCACACCATGTACCCGTATACTCCTCCATTACCGAACGGCGCTTGGGCAGGACGTTGTATATCTTGAGATTGCCCTCATAAGCAGCAGACTGCTGAGCCACTCCGTTGACCTTGTCCATCGTGAACGAGAACGGATAGTCGCCCTTTGTATCTACAGCCTCCAGAGTGATGTCCATCTTGGCTGCTGCGTCATAGTAGGCAGGCACCGGAATCTCGAAATCCTTGTGTCCGGTCTTCTTCGTTGTTCCCACCATGTAGCTGTAGTCAATGGAGCTGACCGCATTGGCACCGTGGTTGCGGATAACGAAAGTCACATCCGTCGGCTTGTTCTTCTCGCCGTGGATAGTGCCGAAAGCGTCGATGCCGGCAGCGTCAGTCTCAACGCCGGAGAGAACAATCTCCAAAGCCGAGCAATACTCTGCCGACTTGTCCATCCACTTCAGATACGTACGTGAGCTGTGGACAAAGAAGCCGAGCGGGCTTTCCTCCATAGTCACCTTGACAGGCTTCTTGGTGTCCTTCGCAAGTTTAGTAATATTAAACGAATAGCCCACATAGAGCGTATCAGCCTCAATGGTGTACGGAGAAGCGAGCGTAGCGCTTAACGTGCCGTTGGAGATTACGCCGTCAACAGTAACGCCGTCCACAAGATTCTTCTTCTTGTCATCGAGCGCAAGGCTACGAGTAACCCACATCTTCACGTCCGAAACATTGGCGTCAGTGAAAGCTACGGGCACGCTGATGTCCTCAATCTTCAGACCCTTAAGGTCCTTTCCGACGAGACGTACAGCCACGTCATAATTCTCCTTCTTTCCTGTGCCATAGTCAGACACCTTGCCAGACATATTGGCTGTATATGCCACCTTACCGGTTCCTGCCATGACAGCCTCAGGCATCAATGCCAGCGAAGCAGCAAGCAGTAATGTACTAAATATGTTTCTCATACAATTCTTTCTTTTCAATGATACATATTATCTAACATACTTAACGGTCTTCTGCGAACCATCAGCATACTTAACGGTCTTGAGGAAGATGCCGTGAGCGGGCTTGCTGATGCGACGACCTGCGAGGTCGGTGTAAGACACGCTCTTAACCTCTTCGCTGCCAGTGGTGATGTCGCGGCTGATGCCAGTCAGATTGCCCCTCTCGTCCACCTTATAGCTTACGAGGTTCGACTTGTATGTCGTGTCGCCGTCCTTATAGATTTCCTGAACGCCTACAGTAGTCATTCCCTGCAAGAAGTAGTATATCTTTCTGTTAGTACCCTTCTTCACGATATCGTTGTTGTCAGTAAAGTCGATGGGCACGTCAGTAATCTCGTCCACCAATGCGGCATACTCGTCAGGATAGAAAGTGAAGAGAGCGTCGTCGAAGTAAATATTGTAGAAGAGCTTGTTGGGATTGAGCAACTTGCCATCTGTCGATTCCTTATTCACGTGTATCTGCATACAGCCATAACCATACTCGCTCTCATACGGCATAAATTCAAATACAGAAGGATCCTTCGGCGTGCCAGCCTCCTCCTTCCAAGGAGTGAGCATAGGCTTCTCATACTCGTTGACCTTATAGACAACATTCTTACCTGCGTTTACAAGGAAGTTGGTTTCTGACTTCAGCGTATTAGCTGTGCGGTCGTATGCAAAGACAATATCCTTATTGAAGTAAATGCTGTCGAAGGTATAGTCATAGTCCTCCCATGTAACCTTCTGCTTGCCAGAGGGAGCGAAATACGTGTGATATCCCAATACGGGGTCAACACCCAGGTATTTCATGCCGTCGAACACCACCTTGTCACCGTCTACCTTACCCTTAGCCCAAGCATCCGGATTGCTGCCGGAGAGATTGCTGATGTAGAAGCCGTCACCTTCGAGCGCCACCTTCACCAATGCAGCATCCCTGTCGTTCTCATCATTTCCGTACGTAATCATATAGTCAGAGACGGTGGCAGAAGCAGACGGAGCCTCAATGGGAGCCTTCTCCTTATGCCATTCGCTTGCAAAGTCGGCAAAACCAACCCATTCGCCCTCAGCAGTGGCAAGTGCAAGCACCACGCCGTCGCTATTGTCGTCGAGACGTATGAGCGAATCGTTACGGAAGACAAAGCGGATATCCTGCGATTCGGTGTCAGGGATGAATGAGTTGCCGGCATCGTTAATCTTCATACGAAACAGATAGAAATCTTCAAATTCAGAGGTTTCCTCGTTGTTCTCGTCATATACGGGCTGCTTGTAATACTTCTGCGGGAATGTGAACGTATAAACGTCGTCACCAGTCTTCTGTCCCTTCACCCAAACGTTCGGGCCAAGCGTAGCCATGATGTTCTTGATATACATCGTTCCGTCGTCAGCGATGACGAAGTCCTGTGCCACACCGTCCACAGTTGTGGAAATAACCGTACCGAAGAACACCTCAAAACCGGAGTTGACACCATAATAATTATGATATAATGTGCCTTCAGGCTGGTCAACAATCATCTGCATATCGTCCGTCACCTGCAAGTTGGGCGCCAACATAGGACGCGCCTTGCCGAAGTTGGGGAGCAGGAAGTCGGTCTTCTGCCAAGACTGAGGCACACTTTGAGCCTGATAACGCAAAGGACTGGTGATTTGTCCGTTCGCCTGATGATTTCTCGCAAGGGGTTGTGCGAAAGAAGCAACAGCAAAGAGCGCTGCTGCAAATGTCATGTAAATCTTTCTCATAACTACACTATTTAGTTAATAAATGTTTCCTCTCTCGATAGGGAGGATTGTCAAAAAGTCGATTATAACAAAAGCAAAAGTAGTACATTTATTTCATTCTGCAAAAGTTTAAGTAAGTAAAACTTGTACAAACGGATAAAAAACGTTACCTTTGCGGAACATTTTCGAAGCCGTGTGCAGCATTTCCCCACCCGCTTCGAATATCACATAATGCGCTTGTGGCGGAATTGGTAGACGCGCCAGACTTAGGATCTGGTGTTTTAGGACGTGAAGGTTCGAGTCCTTTCAGGCGCACCATACAGAATCCTAACTGCTTGATATTGAGCAGTTAGGATTCTTGTCTTTTATATATTTGGCAACGGATTGGCAACGTAATTAGCTACTAAATTTTATTTTCTTTTAGTTGCATCCTTCAAAAGAATGTGCTACATTTGTAGAATCTTAAATAGAAAAAGAGAATGATCCTTAAAAACAATAATAGTGTGGAATATGAATGAGAATACACATACCTTAAATTCTGAACAAGAAAGGCTTTTTGAGATTCTTGTAAAAGATAAACAAGATGATTGGAAAACTTATTCGAAACGTACAAACATAAAAGTGTGGAAGGGTATTGTTGAAAAATATCCTGAAACAGCTCATTTTATATATGAATTGATACAAAATGCAGATGATACAGCTGCTACAGACGTTAAAATTCTATTATTTAGAGATAAATTGGTCTTCAAACACAATGGTAAACGCCAATTCTCTATAACAGATGCCAGAGAACAAACTGGAGAGATAGGAGATATCAATTCTATCACATCTGTAGGTTGTTCTACAAAAGAAGATGAAGAACAAACTATAGGTAAATTCGGCGTAGGTTTTAAATCAGTGTTCCAATATACAGATACCCCATCTATATATGACGATACTTTTTGGTTTAAGATAGAAAACTATATTATTCCAACATTATTAGAAAACGACCATGAACTCCGCAATGCAGGCGAAACTCTTTTTGAACTACCTTTTAAGGACCCCGAGAAAGCGTATCCAGAGATTCTACAAAGACTGCAGAATCTTAATATGCCTGTACTGTTTCTGCCTCATATTCAAAAAATCACCTGGTGTATTGATGGAGAAGAAATGATACATGAGTACTCAAAAGAAGTAATACAAACGGGTGAACGTCATGGCATAAAATATGAATTTTGCCGTATTCATGAATACGACAAGAACCTGTTAATGTATCTGTTCCATCGTGACTGCAATACAATAAAAGGAAAGTACAATATAAGTGTTGGATTTTATGTAAACCCTGACGGATCATTGAATATTGATGCAAAGGGACAAATATATTGTTTCTTCCCGACAAGCGAGCATTTTGATAGTTGTTTTGTAAGCCATGCTCCATTTTTACTTGTTGACAATAGAGATAGTATTAAACGCTATGAGGATATAAATCAAAAGTTCTTGAATTGCATTGCCGAATTAGCGTCTGATGCCTTGTTGTGTCTTAAAGAAATTGGTGAATGCAGGAATTCAAGACTATTAGAATCGGAAGATAACGAAATATCGACTACGAACAAAAACATTCTTATAAACGACAACATATTCCATATCCTAAATATTAAATCAACAGAATACAGTGACACATATTTGAAACAGTGTTATTTCAGAAAAGTAAGAGATAATAAACTGCTTCTTAATAGGTCAAAGCGTTATGTTTCTATAAACGATGTGTTTTCTGCAACCATTGATTTGGAAAATTTAATTTCCTCTTCACAGATTGCACAATTATGCCAAAACAACGATAGGGATCTTCTTTACTTAAAACAATATAGATCTGATTTTAAGGAAGTCGAAGCAGAATTAAAAATTAAGCCGTTTGATAATGAATACCTAGCAAAGCATATTTCAAATTCCTTCATGGCAAACCAACCATTGGAATGGGCTCACAGACTTCTTACATATATAGAGGACAAAGCACGCGTTTTATGGAGGTCTGATGAACCAAGAACTATTAGCGACACATGGAGTGCTTTCTCCGTAGATTCTTGGAACAAGCTCAAATTTAGATTTGCTTCTATAGCAAAAACACAAGATGGAGAATGGATAAGTCCGTATTATTTGTATAAAAAGAATGCAAATGTCTGTCTTCCATATTCAGGTTTTAAAGATGTAGAAACTGACGCTTTCGGTAAAGTGTTAGATAAGGAAATCTTTGAGAAACATGAAAGCCTTTTCCGGGGTATGGGAATAAAGGAGCCAGACATGGCTGACTATTTAGAAAAGACTCTGCTTGTTCGCTATAAGAAAAATGATATTCCAACAGAAGAAATCTTATTAAAAGATTTTGAGTATATATACAAGTTGATCTATGCCAATGCAAACCAGAGAATTAAAGATATAATAAAGAAAGAATGGAAACTAAAACAGTTAGACGAATCTCGTTTTACGTTGTGTAATGTATCAGAAATGTACATACCAACAACTGATTTTCTGAATTACGCAAAAGGCGATACTTCTTTTAAATTTGTTGATTGTGACTTTTATACAAAAGGCACAGATTTGTCATACTCTGAAGTTAAACATTTTCTTGAACTATATTTAAACGTTAGTAACCTGAGTTCGGGATAAGAAAGTCTTTATAAAAGTTGGTAATCTCAATAT
>ERZ1031020.206-NODE-206-length-30742-cov-8.832959_pt1 | contig 30742 bp, 16 predicted proteins | sample MGYA00517109_ERZ1031020 | MGnify/ENA primary metagenome ERZ1031020 (study PRJEB33719, sample SAMN04261270) | wastewater metagenome | biome: rural village; feature: human; material: feces | host: Homo sapiens | place: El Salvador | collected 2013-01-07 ... | reverse complement strand
TTGTCGCTGCACGCTCAAAACTCAAGAATTTCGCACCAAAGATTTTGTTGTGCGCTGAACGAGGAGTATTGAGCATTAGAAATGCAAATATTGTCAGGCACCTGACTTCGTCATTGCGTCACCCAAAATTCTTCGTCAAAGAGTTTTGCTATTTTCTGATGTCTTGCCATCAGTATTGTTTGGGTGTAAACCTCCTTGTTCAGAGCATTTCTATTCTCCATATTACTTCTGTTGCGCCATTCAGATAGGCCGATTCCAATGGCACATCCTACAACAATGGTGGCTATCATTATGCCTAAAGCCATCCATTGGCAGATATGCCCGGTCTGTTTTTTGTGTTCCATATTGTTATTATCTTTTGATGTTACTATTCCATATTAATCTTTTATATTGTTTTTAGTTGATAAAAATATACTCATAGCTCCACAATCACGATTTTCTGCTCATTTTATAACAACTTTTATTACTTGAAAAATAGTCTAGGTGTCGTGCAAATCAGCTATTTTGCGTGTTTTTACGTTGTTTTCTTAGTATAATTATACATTTTCATTCTTTTTATTTACTTTTGCATCGTCTTAGCGGATAGTTCCGCCAATAGGTAATTGAATATTATAACTTAAAAAGGAAAGAATGAAAACAAAACTGATTGTTTTGACGATAATTTCTCTGGCAATTTTGGCTTCCTGCACTTGAAAGAAGACTACGCCAAATGCTGCAGACAATGATTCTGCAAATGTAGTTGACACCACCGCTTCTGATAAGGAAAATGTAGATTTGATGTCTGTTGCAGGAACGTATGAGGTAACTCTACCGGCAGCAGATTGCCCAGGTATACAAGACTGTGCTCACTATCAATGCTGATAGAACCTATCTGTTGAAGCAGGACTATATCGACAAGAAAGATGGTTATGATGAAGCAAACGGCATTTTTAAAGTGCTTGACGGTAAAGTCCTTATGCTTGTTCGTCTTTCAACGTGTGAACAGACCTTTTACTAGTTTAAGGATGCCAAAAGCATCATTATGACAGATTCTATGGGTGTAGACCTGAAGGTGAGACTGCAAAATTGTGTACAGCAAAGGGTAAAGTAAAAAAACTACGCATATAATAATTTGTAAAAGGGACTATAGGGATTAAATAGTATTACTAATTAGAACGAGTATGAGAAAATATTACTTATTGTTTTATCTGGCTTTATTGCCAATTGTATCTTCTGCACAAGGTCGAATTGAATACAGCTATGATGCCGCTGGCAATCGTGTGAAACGGGAAATTATCATGCCAATTACAAAAGTTATGGCAGAACAGCAAGACTTTTCTTCAGACAATCAAAATTTCTCTGATATGCTAAGTGACCATTCTATAAAAATATATCCAAATCCTACGAAAGGGGCTTTGAAAATATGTGTTTTCGGGCTAAAAGATACAGACAAATGCTCTTTAGAGATTTACACTGCTCAGGGAGTGCAAATTATGGCAGAAAAAGTAAATACTTATAATACAGATATTAACATTAGCAATCACCCTCAGGGAGTCTATCTTCTCCAAATTACAATCAACGGAAAATCAACCATATGGAAAATCGTAAAGAAATGAGAAGAAATATTCTTCAAGTACTACTTTTTTATTTAGTAACAGGTTTGTCATGTACAATTTCCGCGAATGCTAGCAATGATTCAATCGTTAAACCAAAAGCAATTAATGCTACGGTTAATAAATTTGACAAATATTATCCAAATACTGACAAGCCTTTTGAACCAGTAGGTCCGATCGGTCCTGTTCATCCTATCGATTCAGGAAAACTAATAATACCTATTTATCCAGGAGACTCTGTTTTACTCTTTCATCCTAATAAACCAGTGGTGCCAACTCCACCAGCGTCCACATCCAGCTCCTATGATGTAGGTAGCCCAAAGGGAGCACTTAGTGTAAATAATTCTGGAGCTGCAGTGTATAATATTAATATATCTATACCTAATGGTGGTAGTCTCACCCCTTCTATCGGTGTAAGTTATAATAGTCAGTCGGGTAATGGGTTGGCCGGTTTTGGTTTTAACATTACTGGCTTGTCATGTATAACACGTGGCTGTAAGGATTTGTATCATGATAAGCAAATTGCTGGAACTACATACGGTATAGGTGATGCCATTTTTCTCAATGGACAACGCTTAATATTGAAAACAGGTGCTTATGGTTATGATGGCTCTACATATACTCCAGAAGGTGATCCTTATACAATAGTAACCCTCTACAATAATATCAATACGAGTACATGTTGGTTTTCTGTTGTTTGTGCTGATGGCAAAACCTATCAATTAGGTAATACGAAAGATTCACGTTTGTCTTTTGTAAATAGAAAGAGTGTAACATGCATTGCTGCATGGTATATCAATCAAATTTCTGATGTACATAGCAATTTGGTAAAATACCATTATACAACAACGAATTATAACCTTCGCCCTGTTTGTATCGAGTATGGTCTTAATACAGTTCAGAGTCGCGGTATTACCAATTTAATTCTTTTTACGTACAATTCTTTGACTGGTTCATATGCTCGTCCGTTTGCTATTGGAGATAGACAAGGTAAAATTGACGTTTATTTGTCTAAGATAACAACGCAGACGAATGGTTCAGTTTTTCGCACTTATACGTTTGCCTATAATAGCACCTCTGACGGAACTAAAGATAAGTACTATCGGCTTACTCAAGTGGATTTGGCTAATGGAGCTGGACGTAAGGTCGCTCCAATTATAATTAATTGGGATTATTTGCCTTCATTGTATATTTCTAATACGAATTTAAACGTACAGACAAGTTCTCCTTCTAGCATGATTGAAGAGAGTGCGAAGACATTTATTGCTGTAGATGTTAACAATGATGGTATAAGTGATATTATCCGTTTAGCACCTGGTGCTTATGTACAGCGTTATAATGGAGGTGAGATTAAACAGGGGAAAACATTCCTTTTTGTTAGTATAAGTAAGAAAGATACTTATGGTAATGTGACGTATCAGACACCAAAACAATTTGATTTGAATCCGTCATTTTCGATTAACGATTTGAATAATGTTATCGGTGGAATTCAAGCTATGGACTTCGATGGTGATGGTTACAATGACCTGATTATTCCATATTATTGTGGTTATAAGAGTAATTATGGCGAAAGATATACCGTCGTATGGGGAAAAAGTATTGTGAATGGTAGTGGTTTTAGTGAGATTACCAGTGGAATGGTTAGTTGTGACCATACTCCACTGTTTACCACTTATGACTCAAATGGTGATGGTCGCGATGACTTATTTTATTTGGAGGATCGTGCTAAGGACGGTTATTACAATGGTGCCATTCTTCGTTATAAAGATCGTTACAGTTTAGATGTTACAAAATTTCAATTCAAATTAGATCGTGATCCAAAGAAGCTTTTTATAGGTGATTACAACCATGATGGTCTTACCGATATCATTGTCTTCTATGATGGAGGTTATAAGATTTACTACAATAATGGTGGTGAATTGTCTTCTACGAAATATACTGAGTATAATTCAAAGAAGGGAACCAATATTGGTGATAAGCATCGTATTGTACAGGGTGACTTTGATGGTGATGGCATGCTTGACTTTGCCTTCAGCCAGGGTGACTGTAAATATGGTCTGGCCATCAATAATGGAGATGGTACGTTTGCGGTCAATAATGAAAGTGTTATCCTAAGCGAAACAAATCAGAAGACGAATAAAGATAATGGTCGCTTCAATATGGTGGCCTACGATTTTGATCATGATGGCAAATGTGATTTTGTGATTACCAAGGCTCATTACGTATACCAAGGCGGATTTCGTTCTAAGTATTATTACAAATATACAAAAACTCTATTTGTTAGATCTACTGGAACAGGATTTGAATTGCATAAAGAATATGTTACACATCAGGAAAAAGATGCTGAGCCTAATAATATATTCTTAGGCGACTTTACTGGTGATGGTGATATACAATATGCTTCATTCGGTAAAAACCTTCTTGTAGATAATGATAAGTCTGACGATAAGATTCATACATATCGTAGTGGCTATAATTTAGTTAACAAGGGCAAAATTTCTTCTATTACAGACGGTTTTGGCCTGCAGACCTATATTTATTATAAGAGTGCAACAGATCCGTCTGTCTATACTCAGACTCATTCTTCTACTTATCCTGTAAATAGCTATACTCTTCCTGTACCTTTGGTTTCTAAAGTCATTAAGGGTAATGGTGCTTCAGGTTCACAAAGCATACAATATCAATATGGCGATTTGAAGCTACATGTTGCAGGTAAAGGATTTTTAGGCTTCACTTCAATGGGTTCAGAAAACCAGACTTTAGGAACTAAGGAAACAACAATAATAGATAAGTGGGATGCAGACAAGTGGATACCTCTTCAGACAACTACCACGTCAACAGTTGGGTGCTATTCTTCAAAGATAGTTTCGTATATAACCATTGCTAACAATATAAATGGTCAAAATTATTATGCATATACTTCCAGAAAATCATTGGCAGATTTGGATGGAAATACATCAGAAATTAATACTACTTATGATACAGTAAAGGGAGTACCTACAGTTGAAATCGTCAAAAATGATGGGGATAATATGTATAAGAAAGTAGCTTATAATAGCTACATACAGAAGATGAACCAGTGGATGCCTCAGAATGTTGTTAAATCACAAAAACATAAAGATGATTCTGAAATAAATTCTTCTACAACTACATATACTTATAATGATAAGGGCGAGGCAATTAAAGTAGTTGCTAATGATGGGTCAAAATTACCTCTCACAGTAAATACTACGTATGACGTTTTTGGTAACGTGTTGACATCAACTCAGACAGGAAAGGGTATTGTTGCCAATACCGTAACGAATGTATATGATGCTTCCGGTAGATTTATCATTAAGGCATATGACAGCGGTAGTCCTCGAGTAACAACCTATACCTATGATTTGTTTGGTAATGTTCTTACAGAGAATGATGAAACGAATAAGTCTCATATCCTGACATCTAAGCATATTTATGATGGATGGGGAACAGAAATTAGCGAGACTAATTCTTTTGGTGTTACTACTACAAAAGAATTGGGGTGGGGTTCTGACTATGATAAGAAGTACTTCATTACAACTTCTTCTACAGGTAAGCCATGGGTTGCTGTTTGGTTTGACGATGCTGGTCATGAAGTGCTCCAAGAGTCTGTTTTACCGAACAATAATGCTTACTCTCTGGCTACTACCTACAATTCTAAGGGGCAGAAAACTAAGATAGAAGAAAAGACAGGTAAACTTACTCTTTCAGAAACATTTAAATATGATGAAAGAGGCCGTGTTACCAGTGATGTTAAAAGCTCAGGAAAATCTTCTACGTTTAGCTATGGTAATCGCAGCGTTACTGAAACAACCGCTGGTAGAAGTTATACTAAAGTTACCGATGCATGGGGTAATCTTATCAACTCAGCAGATCCTGTTACACAAGTTGATTATTTCTATTCTTCAACAGGTAAGCCTGCTGAGATTACAGTCAATGGTTCCACAACCTATATACAATATGATGAAGTAGGAAATAAAATTGCAGTTCAATCGCCAGATGCCGGCAATATCAACTATGAGTATGCCGCCGATGGCAAGATGATGAAATTTACTGATGCTCGTAATATCACAACCACCTATACGTATGATGCTGAAGGACGACTTGCATCAACCAAGGCAGGTAATACATTAATTACGAATACCTATGGTACATCGGGTAATTCTATCAACCGTCTGGTAAAAACTACAGTAAATGGTAATAGCGTAGAGTATACCCATGACGAATTGGGCCGAGTAATTACCGAGACGCGAACAGTTAGCAATGATGGGACGTATTTGTTTAAGTATGCATATAATGCAAGCAATCAATTAGTACAGACTACTTATCCTGGTAATCTTATTGTAAAATATACATACGATAAGTATGGAAATAAGACCCGGACTACAGCAAATGATAAGATTGTATATAAAGTTGATGGTTATGATGGATTAGAGATCAGAACGTCATTCTTAAACAAATATACGACAACGTTTACACTCGATTCTCGTGGTTTCAAGAGTGATATTGTTCTGAAGAATGATGGTACTGTTCTTGATCAGTTTAAAATGAATTATGAGGGAGCAACAGGTAATTTGCTTTCACGTACTCGTAAATCGCTTCCAGAGGAAACATTTGGCTATGATGATCTTGACCGATTGGTATCTGTTAATGTTGGACCCAAAGAGACGATGCATGTCAAATATGCTGATAATGGTAATATTACTTCTAAGACAGGTATAGGTCAGTACTATTATAATGCAGAGCATCCACATGCGGTATCATTAGTAGACAATACAGATAACCTTATCTCAACACAGGATTGTACAACCCTGTTTAATGACCTCAATAAAATGTCGTCACTTCAGGAAAATAGTAAGGTTATGACAATTGATTATGGCCCAAATCTTGAACGTTGCTATAGTATTTTGAAGCAAGGTAATACAATTCTGCGTAAAGTTACCTACATGGATGATTACGAGAAGGTTGTTTCTAATGGTGTTACTTGCGAATTCTATTATATAGATGGTGATGTCATTGTTATCCGACAAAATGGAACTTTCCATGCATATCAATCATTTAGGGACAACTTAGGTAGTATTTTGTCTGTTGTTGATGAAAATGGCAGCAATGTGTTCTCTGCAGAGTATGATGCATGGGGTAAACAAACTGTATCAGTCAATACAATTGGCCTTATCAGAGGGTATGGTGGTCATGAAATGCTGAATGAATTCAGCCTCATAAATATGAACGGCCGTGTATATGACCCTATACTAGGTAGATTCTTGAGCACTGATAAATACATACAGGCAAGTGACTATAGTCAGAACTATAACAGCTATAGTTATTGTTTGAATAATCCTCTCAAATATGTTGATCCTAGTGGTAATGTTTTTGTTCTTGATGATTTTATCGCAATAACAGCAATGGGCGCAATGACGGGTGCCATGAATGCAGCTATGTCAGATAAGCCAATATGGAGAGGAGCCTTGTTTGGAGGTCTTAGCGCGGCAGCAACTTATGGTATAGGCTCAGTCTTCGGACCGTCAGGCCCATATGGTCATGAAATGCTTAGAGCAGGAGCACATGGTTTGTCTAGTGGTGTATTCAATGCTTTAAATGGAGATAATTTCTGGAATGGATTAATCTCAGGAGTAGCTTCTTCAGGTATGGGTTCGTTTGCGCAATCATCTAATTGGAATCCATGTTTATTAATAGCATCTACAACTGTTGCCGGTGGAGCAATCGCTTGGGCAACAGGAGGCGAATTCTTGCAAGGTGCCTTAAATGGTTTACAAATTGGTGCTTTCAATTTTGCGGAACATGATGACTATCCTATAAAATATTATCACGATAGGAATAATAATTTACAGGGTGAAATAACAGAAATTGTAGTCTATCCTAATAAAAGAGTTGCTAACACATTAGCAACCGCTGCTACTTTGGAGACAGCTGCGACAGGATTGAATATTCTTAATGGAATTGATAACTATAGTGGTAAGGTTAGAGTCGGAACAAATGGCAAAATTTATCTTCCAAAGAGCAATGGTGTTTTTTACGGCAATCAGTTTGTTAAAACTGCACCTGTTAAGAATTTAAAGTGTCTCGGAAAATACTCTAGGTTTTTTACTACAGTCGAAGATTTTGCAAACTTTAATGTTGCATACATTGAAGATGGCAACACTTTTGGTATAAATAGCAAGAGATATTTATGCCATGTCGCAGGTCGAGAACTTGGAAGTTGGGGAGGCAGGATAGGCGGTGTAGCTCTTGGTGGATTAGCTGGTTCAGGCGCGGGTTCTGTTCCTCTTGGAATTGCTGGTGGTATGGCTGGTGATTATTACGGAGGAGAATTAGGAGGATGGCTCTCTGATACGATTTTTGACTTTTTTGTACACTAGTTCTCATATAAAACCATGCTTGCCTTTTTAGGCAAGCATGGTTTTATATGTACACTCGGCATGAGCATTATATAATGGGTGCAAGTCCCGTGTAAACTCTAATAGTGGAATTTACATAGCCAAGGAATGGGCATCGTAAGTGAAATCTGAAGGAATATAGCGGCAAACATCTAACCTAACGTACAGAAACTTCATACAAGGCATATGCCCATGGATAAGATTGCACAACTAATCAAAGCCCTATAGCTGTTCGGAATGATCGGCGTAAATGAAGTGGATATAAGATGGAAAGATAATGCCCTTATCCGATGAGGTTTCACGAACGCATGGTGAGGATGAGGTATTCGATGTATCATGACGGAGTATAGCTTGTCGGGAGAATTCAGCAGAGGTCATAATACCCAAGACTGGGGTTGTCTATAGGGAAGGATTGAATCGTGCAGTGCAATAGTAAATGACTGCTACCTTGAGAGTCTTTTGTAATCATATGTCTGAAAAGGAACTCTCTATTCACACGATAGGACGGAATCCGACAATATAATAGAGGTGACGTATCTCGAATGGATGGCTGAAAATAACTTGCCACACACCGTAAGGTGTAAAAGCACGAAACCACCGTATGCCGAACTGAACATACGGTGATGTGTGTGGGAACATCAAAAAACGGAGCATCTCGCAGTATTAATAAACATAGAGTTGTACTATACATCCCTAATGTTGAGTCTATGGTTTGGGACAAAAGAGCATTAAATTGATCCATAATCGCATATATACCTCTAAAAGAAGTGAAATTCCAGTTTTTTTTTGTACTTTTGCTGTGTCATTTAGGATCTTATTTGTTTTGACTCGCAGCACTAAGACAAGTAAAATTTCTGATATGGTCAAATCTTGGACAACTTTTTGTTGTCTATATGCTGATAAAAATGTTAAATTATAGTGCTGCGGTATTTTGGAAGATTACGTCTATTAAGTATGAAACTATTTGTAATAAGACTATTGTATTCTCTATATTGTGCAGAAAGATGGAGTTATCGCATCCCGATGCGAATACTTTGGCCTTTTGTCAATCGTGTATGCAAACGGCTATATTTTTGGAATCCGTTTGGCTATATTCAGAAAAATAATCCAACGTTGGAGCACTATATAAAAAATGTGCATAAAACGATGGAAGTGGTTTTTTATGATATAAAAATAGGAATAGGTATTGCGCGTGCAGAAGGAACATTAGCTTTTATATTTGTTCCGTATGAAATGCTTATTCTGTCAATTTTTAAGAAACTTAGAATATTTCCTATTCAGAATTCCCATTTCCTTATATTTCTTATAATCACTTGTGGTATCTCTATACTGTTTACCCATTACTTGGGTCAAAAAAATGAGGAATATATAGGCTATTTCCATAAATTTGAAAGTCATAAGAATAATGCAGTTTGGCATGTTATTTCTTCTATGTTTTTCATTGGTGCAGTTTGTGCAGGTATAATCAGTATTATGTGGTGGCATGAAAGTTAAAGAAGAATCTGTAACTAATCAGCATATCTTTTTTTATTTTATAAAGTAACTCATGATGAAGAAGGATATAAAAAAAGCCATCTGCATTGGCTTTGGCTATGCAGATGGCTTGATAAAGAATTAAGCAGTATTATTAGTTGTTGTATCCTGGATTCTGTTCCCAGTTGGTATTCTCCTTGAGGATGTCGTCGGGGACGGGCAGGATGCGGCATGTCTTGTCGAAGCGTGCGTCCGGATTGCTGTGTTTGTGGAATCCGTATTCGCTCTCGAACGTGCCGAAGCGTATCATGTCGTTGCGGCGCCAGTTCTCGTCGAAGAATTCGCGACCGCGTTCGTCGAGGATTTCCTGAAGCGAAGGATTGTGGTCTAGCAGGGGAGCATGCACGTAACTGCGAATCTGATTGAAGAGCGACTGTGGCGTGTCGCCGTTGGTGGCGGTGGCTCCGCGCTTTATAGCCTCTGCCTTTGTGAGGATGATGTCGGCGAAGCGGAAGATAGGCACGTCGTTACTCTGATAGCGGTTGTATGCGCTATACTCATTCGGGTTAGGATAGAACTTGATGGAGCGATAACCCTGACGCCATCCGTCCGGCGTAGCACCACAGTTGAGCGTAGCCAGTCCGCCTTCCTGCAGGGTTATGGTCTTGGTCAGTTCCAGCTGAGTGCCTTTATATATGTAAGGCTTGTCAGTCTCCTCGCCTGTTATGGCGTCGTGTATGAACACCTTTCCTTTGAGTACGGCATCGTTGCGGTCATCGCCTTCAAGACTGAACAGGTCAGCAAATTCGGGGTTCATGGCACAGATGCCGGCGCACGACTTGCCCATCTTTCCTCCGTAATAGCCCTGCGTGTCGCCGTCGTCAATGCGGCGGAATGCACGGTAGCGACCGTAGAGCAAGCCCTGTGCGCTCACCTTGTCGTAAGGCATGGCGTAGATGAAGTCCTTAATCTGCGGACCGTTGTCAAACATAAACTTCTTGCGGTACGAGTCGTTCAGATTGAACAGACCGCTACCGATGATGTCGTCGCAGTACTTTACGCATTCGTCCAGCTTGCTGTTCTTTGTTGTGGCAACGTCATACTTGGTAACGTCGCCACAGGTATACACTCCCCAGTTTATATACAGCTTGACGAGCAGCGCCTCAGCCATCCATTTGTTCGGCTTGCCGTAGGTGGAAGCGTCGTTATTGTCCGAGAGGTCAGGCAGACATTCCTTCACATCTTTCTCTATAAACTCAGCCACCTCCTTACGCGGGCTGCGCACCACAGCCTCATTGTCAGCGGGCAGATGGTCCAGCACGGGCACGTCGCCATAGCTGTCCATAAGTATGAAGTGATAGAAGGCACGCATCAGACGGGCAGGAGCAGCCACCTTTGGAGTATCCTTAAATTCTTCTATAATCTTGTTACACTTTGTGATGCCGCTTGCCAGATCGGTCCAATAGTTTGCAGGATCGTCACTTGACATGAAGTTATGGATGGAGGGATGGATGTTCTCGCCCTTGTCAAAGTAGTCTGTGCCGAACGACACGCCCGTAGCCTCGTCAGAAGAGAATGTCTGCACGCGGTTATAGTTGTTGCCGAGTGCCTGACGGAACGAGTAGTAGACGTCCGACATCTTGCCCTCTATGGCAACCGGATCATTGGGATATTCCGTGTATTTTGATTTCACGTCCACGTCCAGGTCGGTGCAACTGGCTGTAATGCCGAGCACTGCCGCAGCCAATGTTATTTTTATTATATTCTTCATTGCCTTGTTTCGTTAATTCCGTTTATATGCTTTTGTCGTTTAGAAGTTCACCTTCATGCCCACCATGAACGTGCGTGTACGGGGATAATAGTTGTTTCGCCATACAATGCCCGGTGTCAGTCCGCCGAGGTTCACTTCAGGATCGGTGCCCTTAAAGCTTGTCAGCGTAAAGACGTTGTTGCATGTAGCATAGACAGAGAGATTGTTCACCCAGTCGCCAATCTTGCCGAATCTGTATGTCAGCGTCATTGATGAGAGGCGCAGGTAGCTGCCGTTCTCGATGTAACGGTCTGACGGTTTCTGCGAGTTGACGTCGCCGTAGCGTTGTTCGGTAAGTGCCTCGGCGAAGACGTTCTTGCCCTGGCTCAGCATTGTGATGGCGTTGCCCTGCGCACGCAGTCCGTTGAGCACCTTATTGCCGAACACTCCCTGGAAGAACATGTTGAGCGACCAGTTATTGTAGGTCAGCGTGTTGTTCCATCCGAGCGTGAGCTTCGGCTGTGCGCTTCCCACCTTTGTGCGGTCCTTGTCCTGTGGGTCGATGGTGGTCTCGCCGGTGCGTTCGCCTGTATTGGCGTCATGCACGTAGTATTGTGATGTGCCGTTCTCGTCATATCCAGCCCATTCATAGGTGTAGAACTGACCTATCGGACATCCTTCCATGAGTCGCTGCACGTACACACCGTGGTTGCCGCTGAGCTCAGGCGAAGCCTCATCGATGTATTTTACGGAATATGTGGCGTTGGAGAGCTTCTCCACCACGTTCTTGTTGTGCGAGAGATTGAGAGTGGTGCTCCATTCGAATGCCTTCGTCTTTACGGGGATGGCATTGATGGTTATCTCCACGCCCTTGTTGCTGATGTCGCCCACGTTGGCAGTCATCAGTTCGTAAGGATAGCGGTTGGTCGACACAGGATAGTCGTAGATAAGGTCGCTTGTGCGCTTGTCGTAGTATTCGATGGTACCGGAGAGGCGGTTGTTGAGTACGCTGAAGTCCAGTCCGACATTGAACATTCCCGTGCGTTCCCACTTAAGGTCGGGGTTGGCGTTGCTGAGTGCTCCCAGCGTGTGCTTCTGAGAGGTCTGACCGTTGGCGTCGGTGTACGAGAACCATCCTGACGTACCGTAAGTACGGATGGCTGTGTAGGCATCGAAGCCCTGCGAATTGCCGCTCACTCCGTAGCCCACGCGAAGCTTGAGGTCGTTGAATACGTTGAGATTCTTCACGAAGTTCTCCTCGCAAAGGCGCCATGCTGCTGAAACGGAAGGGAATGTGCCCCAACGGTTGTTCTTGCCGAAGGCTGACGAACCGTCGCGACGTACTGTGGCTTGAAGGTTATACTTCGAGTTGAACGAATAGTTAAGTCTGCCGAAGAACGATATCATACGCAGCGTCGATTCTGCTCCGCTCTCCACGGCGTCCATGCCGTCGATGCTGTTGGCGTATGACAGGTTATACCATTTCAGGTTGTCGTTATAGAAGTCTTTTACTGTAAGTCCGAATCCGTCATTGTTGTTGTTCTCCTCCCATGAGTAGCCGAGCATCACTCCCAGTCGGTGCATCTTGGCTATGGTGGTGTCGTAGTTGCCATAAATCTCGAAGACGCTCTTGTTGTTCTGGTATGTGTTGCGTGTGGCTTGTCCGTTAGTGTTCACTATCTGCGACTTGGTGGAGTGATACTGGCTGTATGTGTTCTGGTCAGCCATGTACGAGTAGTTGGCGCTCAGCGTCAGTCCGTCTATGATTCTGAGGTCAGCCTTACCCGTTATCTGCATTCTTTTGTAGACGTTCTTCTGCGTGTCCTCATTGATCATTGATACGGGGTTGAAGTAGTTGGTCACGGACGTAGATCCGAACCAGCTGCCGTCCGCGTTTCTGACAGGCTGCAGCGGCGAGTAATAGACCATGGCGTCCGTCACGCTCATGCCCTTTATGCCGTTCACCACACCCTCTGCTGTGGTCTGGTTGGCGTTAATGCCGAGTGCCAGCGTGAGGTGGTCCTTGAGCACCCTCGACTGTGCCATGGCACGAGCGCCGAAGGTCTTGTTGTCCGTATTGCGTATGATGCCCTGTCGGTCAACGTAGTTGAGGCTGACGTTATAGTTCGATCTGTCGTTGCCTCCGCTCACCGCAAGGTTGTGGCTGTGCGAGATGCCAGTACGCTCCACCTGCTTCTGCCAGTCTGTATTGGCACCTTCGTCGCTGGGGAGCGTGAAGTTGTTGGCTTTGGCGTAGTTTCGGAGGTCGTCGGCTGTAGCCAGCTTTATGTCCTTAGCCACATTGTCTATAGCCACATATCCGTTGTAGCTGACATGTGCCGAGCCGCGCTTGCCTTTCTTCGTGGTGACGATAATCACGCCGTTGGCTGCCTTCGATCCGTAGATGGCTGTGGCTGTGGCGTCGCGCAGCACGTCAATGCTCTCAATGTCGTCAGCAGCGACGAGTGAGAGGTCGACGCCCGGAATGCCGTCCACTATATAATAAGGTTGCATGGCATCGCCTTCGCGCAATGTGGATGCACCGCGAAGTATGACCGATGAATTTGGTTCGTTAGGGTTGCTGCTTGTCGTTACCGTAAGACCGGGCACCTTGCCTTGCAGCATCTCGGCAGGTGTGGTGAAGACACCCTTGTTGAGGTCGTCCGAATTGACAGTCGTGATTGATGAGGTTATGTCCTTGCGTTGCATGCGACCGTAGCCTACGACCACCACTTCCTTAAGCTGATGGTCGTCTTGCTTGAGTTCTATGCTGACATCCTTTGCCGCCTTTACGAAGGTGCGCTCGTAGCCGATGTACGATACTGACATCATGGCTCCGCGCCTCACGTTCGGCAAAGTGAAATTGCCTTCCACGTCGGTAATGGTCTTGAGACTGGTGCCGTCCACGGCTACCGTTGCTCCGATAATGGCGTCGCCTTTCTCGTCCACCACTTTTCCGTTAACTTGCATCAGATCTTTTACTGTTTCCAAGACGTCCGTCTTAGTGGCTGCTGCTGGCAGACAGTTGAGTGTGCCGCCTGTCAGCATTAGCATAAACAGTGCTTGTTTGCTAAAATCCATTCTTAAAACTTTATGGTTATCAATTGTTTCGGATGCAAAGATAGACATTTTTTATTACAATTATGTTACATCATCGTGATATAATGTTTCAATTTTGATGCAAAAGATGGTCTTTTGTTTCACAATACTGCCTCTTTCGGACGACTTTTTGTCCGAATTAAACGTTAATGCCATTAATATACACTAACTTTGCAATATGCATAAATAAAATGTTGAATGAAATGTATCCACTATGAGAATATTACACGACTGGATTTCTATGGCTTTTTTAATATGCGGCATGATAACCTATCATGCAAATGTCAAATGGTTGTCCCCCGTAACATGGAGCCTTTATGGCTTGTATTTTATTAGCACTATAGTTATGATCAACTCTCGCAGAAAGGAAATGGGAAGTATGAAGCTTGCATTGAGAAAAACAATATGTGATATATGCATAGTATTGAGTCCCGTTGTCCTTTATGTCGGTTGGTTGATAAAAGACTTGATATGATTAAGGGTGTGTCAGACTCATGTTTGTGAGTCATGACACACCCTCAATCTTTTTATTTCTTATATTGTTGTTCTTGAATGTCTTGTTACTTCACGCCGAGCTCAGCTATTCCTATCTGCTCGCCATCCTTTACCATGCGGTCAGCGCTCAGCTTGAGGAAGCGGGTGGTGGTGGCGGGGAAGGTGACGGTCTGAAGGATGGGGTTGTTCTGGATGTTCGAGAACTCGTCAGACTTCAGCGTCTTTATGACATTGCCCTTGGCGTCACATGCCGAGATGGTGTAGGAATGGATGAGGCCGCGGTGAGCGTCGCTCTGGTCGGGGAGATAGAGCAATTGTGACACCTCTGTGTTCTTGCCGAGGTCGATGATCAGTTCCTTAGAGGTAGTGAAGAGCACGGTCTGCGGGTTGCGGTCGGTGACCTTTGACTGTTCTGCCTCGCTGATGCCTACGAGCGAGAACGGCAGCGACTTGATGGCTTCTGACGTGGGGCTCCATGTCAGCTGTGCGTCGTCGCCTCCGAAGAATACGCCCACGTTGTTGAGGCAGATGGGTCCGCGTGAGTCGAGGATGCGCACACGCACACCCTTGGTCTCTACGGTGAGGAAGCGGAGGAGGCGCTTGTATCCGATGGTGGTGGTCTCCTCGTTCTGGCTTACCGGCTTCCATTGCTTGCCGTCAAGATATTCCACCACGAACTTCTTTACGCGCTGTCCGAGGGGGATATACTCCTGCAGCATGATGCGGTTGATCTTCTGCGGCTTCTTGAAGGAGAATGTGATGTCTGCTGTGGTCACTCCGTCGGCTGTTGCCCAGTATGTGTCCCACGAATTGTCGGTGAGAGCCTTTGCCGCAAACTCTGTTCCGCGCTCGTTGCTTACCTTCGGCTTCATGTCTGCCACGAGGTTATGAGAGAGCTCGCGCTCTATGATCTTGTGGAAACGTACGGCGTTGGCTGAGTCGACGGGATGGATGAGGCCGTCACGGTCAACGGGGAAGTTGAGCAGGAGAGTGGCGTTGTGTCCCACGCTGCGATAGTAGAGGTCGACCAGCTGGTCAGGCGACTTCACCTTTCCGTCTTCCTCGGGATGATAGAACCATCCCGGACGGATGGATACGTCGCACTCTGCCGGTGTCCACTGATTGCCGTCGGCATGTCCGTACTGCAGTTCGATGTGCTTGGAGTAGCCGGGATAAACCTCGCCCTTGCGGAGGAAAGCCCAGTTGGTTTCGCCGGCGAATCCCTTCTCGTTGCCCACCCATCTGCATCCGGGTCCGCCGTCGCCGAAGACCACTGCTTGTGGCTGTATGCTGTCCAGAATCTCGAAGATGCGCGGATAGTTATAGTAGTTCTTGCGGTCGATGGTGCGTGAGTCGCAAGCGCCGCCGTAATAGCCGTCGCCACCGTTGGCGCCGTCAAACCAGACTTCGAAAACGTCGCCGTAATTGGTGAGCAGATCGCGGAGCTGAGCGTAAAAGTAGGGCAGATAGCCGGGTGTGGCATAGTCGGCACGTGAGCGGTCCCACGGCGAGAGATAGACGGCGAACTTCAGTCCGTACTTCTTGCAGGCTTCTGAAAGTTCGCGTACGATGTTGCCCTTGCCGTTCTTATAGGGTGATTGGCTTATGTTATAGTCGTTGCCTTCGAACGGCCACAGGCAGAATCCGTCGTGGTGCTTGGCGGTAAGGATTACGCCTTTCATGCCCGAAGCCACGAGGGTGCGTGCCCACTGCTCGCAGTCGAGGCGTGTGGGATTGAAAGTCTTGGGGTCTGAGTCGCCATATCCCCATTCGCGGTCGTTGAAGGTGTTGAGACCGAAGTGGATGAAGGCGTATGTCTCCATCTTCTGCCAGTCAATCTGCTTCTGCTCAGGAAGAGGGAGAATGGGGGCTGGCGCAGCCGTCTGTTTCTGGGCATTGGCTGTAAGAGAAGTGGCTGCGGCGATGGCAAATGCTGCAGCAATGATACTGTTTTTTTTGATTTGTGTCATGATTCGTGTTTGTATGTTTGCAAAATTAATCAAAAAATCCCGGCAAAACCAATTTTATGATTGGTTTTTGTCGGGATTAGCATTGTATATAAGAATAATGTTATGCGTAGCTATGCATGCCGCCAAGGATGTAGTTGACACCGAAGTATGTCATGAGGATGGTGAGGAATGCCAAGAGCATGAACACGTGGAACGTCACGGGACGTCTGAGGGCGGGCAGCGTCTTGGGATGCAGGGCGGCTGCATACACCATAAACGTGATAAGCGCCCATACCTCCTTTGGGTCCCATCCCCAGTATTCGCCCCACGAGACGTTTGCCCAGATGGCTCCGACGAAGATGCCGATGCCGAGTGTGGTGGCGGCAGGATAGAGGAAAAGGAGCGAAAGGCTCTGCAGGGCTGCCATCTGACGGGTGGCGTCGCGGTTTATCAGCTTCACGGTCAAGGCTGTTATGGCATTGATGAACGTCAGGGACAGGAGCGCGAAGCCCATCATGATGATGCTGACGTGTATGCTCAGCAGTGGAGAATTGAGCACAGGCATGACGTGTGTTATCTGCGGGTCCATCTGGCTGATGTGGCTTACGAGCAGGAAGAAGCCCGACATGAGGAAGCCGCATGTGAGCATGATGGGGAAGCGGAAGCTGAGCAGGAGGCTGAGCAGCATGACCGTCCATGCCACGAAGAGCATCGTCTCATAGCCGTTTGCCATAGGGATGGTGCCGCTTATGGTCCAGCGCAGATACTCACAGTAGGTGAGTGAGACGAAGGCGGCTGCCATGACAGTTCGTGAGAAGCGTCTTACGATGATGTCGGAGCGTCTGCGTTTTGTGGCGCGCGGGTCGTGGTTGCTCTCGAGGCGGCATTGGCGGCAGATGCGCGTCACGGTGTAGAGGAACGAGAGGGCGCCCATCGTGAGGCACAGGACGAAGAGGATGGTGGCGAAGGGGATGTGGTTGTATGTACGCTCCGCCGTGGTCTGCTTCTCTGACGGGATGGAAGCTCCGCCGTTCTTGATCTGCAATGCCTGCATCTTGTCAAGCGTATGGCAGATGCTGTCCTGGCGGTTGGCTTCTGCATAGTCGTAGAGCAGGGTGAAGACATACTGTATGTAGCTCCGCTCTTTATAGTCGAGGGACGACGGCAGGTCGGCTGTGGGTGCGTACCAAGCCGTCTTTCCATTGTCAGACTTTATGGGGAATATCTTGAGGAGGGTGCCGCGACGTAGGTCCATTACCAGCTGTATGCGCTCGTCAAGGGCGGACGCCTGAGTATGGAACTTGTCCTTATTGCCCTCGTAATACTCCTTAACGTACGGACCGAGCGTGTATCCGCCCATATCCTTATCGAAGAAGAACCCTGCCGATACGTAGTCGGGCAGCTGGAGTGTCTGCTTCAGATCGCCACTCTTCACCTTTATTATAGGCTCATTCATCCATTCCTCTCCCCAGAATATCCATCCCGTGAGCACCTGCTCGGCTGTCAGTCCCTTGTAGGAGCTTGCTCCGTAGAGCTTCTTGGTGAAATCGATGGCGAAGGTCTGCATGGGGCAGATGCGGTTGTTGTGGAGAATGAACAGCTCGCCGAACTTCTCTGCTGTCTTTTCGGGCAGGGCGTGGGGCGTATGGTCTGCAGCAGAAGCGGTGCTACCGAAGAACGTAGCTACAGCCATGACTGTGAGGAGCGCTCCCTTGCGGAGATGCTCGCTTCGGAGCAGGGCGCGGTAAGCTCCGCGCGGATCGAAGAGCATGAGGATGAGGGAAAGGAAAAGTAGGGCATAGCCGGTGTAGGTGACGGGGATGCCGAAGGGGTCAGAATTGGTGGCGAGTGAGACGCCCCGTTCGTCGCTGTCGTACGAAGCTTGATAGAGGCGCATGTCGCCGCAAGTGAATATACGGTTCATCGATACCTGTCCTTGCACGGTCTGTCCGTCCTTCGTGATGCTGAACTGCGACACGTAGTCCTCCACGGCGTCCGTGCCGGGATGATACTGTATGCTGAACTTATTGAGGCGTATCTGGAACGGCAGGCTCTCGCTGCTTGCGTTCGTGCCGTCAGTAAAGACGGTGTAGCGGTCGGTGGTCTCGCCGAGGCGCAGATGGATGATGCCCCGTTCAGCGCTTATGTGGGTGAGGAACGCTCCTGCGAGAATCACGAGGAACGAGAGATGGAGCGTGATGCCCGTCCACGACTTAGTGCGGTTTCGGACGAAATAGACGGTGGCAGTGGCAGCTAACAATGCCCATACGAGCGCGAACCACCACGTGCCGTAAATGTGTGCCGATACAAATTCAGAGCCTTGGTATTTCTCTATTACTGTGGCGGCACCCATACACACCACAGCGATGGTATAGAGCGAAAACACAAGTTTTTTTATTGTTCGTGTCATTTTTATATTGTATTTAATGTTTTGTTAGATGTATGCTTAATGCAAAGTTATCCATATTTGTTTGATTCGCCTACATTCTTTACTGCGTTTTTTATGCTATATAGTGTGTTTTACCTAAAATTAGGTATATATATTAATGTGTAAATAGGAGCGAATCAATAAAAATGAAAGTTTTTTGATAAAAGTATGAATTTTTCTTCAAAAACATTTGGCGGAATGATTTATTATGCCTACCTTTGCAACCGCAAATAAGGAACAACACTTTGGTACCTTGGCCGATCGGTTAGGTAACGGTCTGCAAAACCGTGTAGAGCAGTTCGACTCTGCTAGGTACCTCGAAAGAAAAAGCTGAATCTCAGAATTGAGGTTCAGCTTTTTTCGTTATTGGCTTCTTGTATAAAAGTGGCGGAGGCCACGAAAGGATCAAATAATATTGTTGTGTTTTTATTCGGCAGGAACAAGGATTAAGACCGGGTCTGTGGGACTTTTGCGTTTGCGAGTCCCACAATAAGTCCCACAAACGCATCCTAACGACCCTCAAAACCTCCTAATAACGCTATATTAGACGTTGGAGGATACAAAAAAGGAGGCTCGAATAACGAACCTCCTTGACTTATTTGTTGAATTATTTACAGCTTTTTGTGATTGTGAGCGGTAAACGGGGTTCGAACCCGCGACCCCCAGCTTGGGAAGCTAGTGCTCTGCCAACTGAGCTATTACCGCGTTAAGCGAATAATGCTTTGGCATGTCTTGAGCCGATACCCGGACTCGAACCGGGGACCCACGCATTACGAATGCGTTGCTCTACCAACTGAGCCATATCGGCCAAAACATTGTCGTTTTTCTCAAACGCGATGCAAAGGTATATAAATTTTTTAAAAGTGCCAAATTTTTGTACGCTTTTTCTAAACCTTATTCTTCCGTTTTCTTCCTACTCGTACACCTCGTCGATGTCGTACCCCGTGTTGTATTCGGTGTCGTTCTTGCAAGGATCGTAGCCTTCTGGAAGGTCGAATACGGCGTTGGGGTCGTAAGGCAGGCTCTTGTCCCTATACACCTTCTTCATAAAGTAAGCCCATATAGGCAGCGCCATCGTCGCACCCTGACCCATACGCATAGAGTCGAAGTGGATGTCACGGTCCTCGCCGCCTACCCAGCAGCCGCTGACGAGCTGCGGTGTGAAGCCCATAAACCATGCGTCGGAGTTGCGGTTCGTTGTACCTGTCTTTCCGCCAATCTCGCCAGTAAAGTTATATTTATAGCGCAGACGGCCTGCCGTACCTCCGTCGACGACACCCTTTAGCAGCACAATCATCTTGTATGCGCTTTCTGCACTTATCACCTCGTTCATGCGTGGCTGGAAGGCTGTGATGACATTGCCCTCGTTGTCCTCTATTCTGCTCACGAAGAGCGGAGCGGTGCGGATGCCGTTATTGACGAACGTCGTGTATGCGCTAACCATCTCAGCCACCGACACCTCGCACGGACCAAGGCATAACGACATAGAAGCATGGATGTCGGGATTGTTTATGCCGTAATCGTGGAGCAGCTGCACGAACTGCTGCGGATTTAGCTTGCTCATAAGATAAGCCGAAACCCAGTTGCTCGACTGTGCCAGACCCCACTTCAGCGTCACCATCTCGCCAGCACGTCTGTGGTTGGCGTTGCGTGGAGTCCAGGGACGACCTGCCACCATATATGTACGCTGCGCGTTAGGGGCAAGATCGCACGGAGAGAAGCCGTTCTCCATAGCAAGACTGTAGAGGAAGGGTTTGATGGTGGATCCCACCTGACGGCGTCCGCCCATAACCATATCGTACATAAAGTGCGTATAGTCGAGGCCTCCTACGTATGCCTTCACCTCGCCCGTCTTCGGATCCATACTCATAAATCCGGCGCGGAGGAAAGACTTGACATAACGTATGCTGTCAATAGGTGTCATCGTAGTGTCAAGGTCGCCGTGGTATGTGAAGAGCGACATGTCCGTAGGCGTATGGAACGACTTGTGAATTTCCTCGTCAGAAGCTCCTGCTGCCTTCAGAACACGATAACGCTCGCTCTGCAAAACGGCACGTTCCATAATCTGATTGACCTGCTTCTTTGTCAGAGCCGATGAGAAAGGCGCATTGGCTTTTCCTCGTTTCTCCTTGAAGAACTCGGGCTGGAGGAATCGTGCAACATGATTATATACCGACTCCTCTGCGTATCGCTGCATACGCGAGTCGATGGTTGTATATACTTTCAGGCCGTCGGCGTTAAGATTGTATGGTGTGCCGTCCTTCTTGAAGTTCTTGTTACACCATCCGTATAGCGGATCAGTCTCCCACGCAATGGAGTCGATGACGTACTGTCGCTTGTTCCATGACGGATACTTGGCTCTGTCAGGACGTTCCGCCGACATATATATACGCAGGAACTCACGCAAGTACGGCGCCGTGCCGTCCTTGTGGTCTGTACGGTGGAAATTAAGAACAAGAGGTTCGTTGGTGAACTCGTGGTATTCCGATTCTGTTATGTATCCCGCCTTTCGCATCTGGTCGAGCACGACGTTGCGTCGCTCCGTGCATCTCTCGGGATAACGTACAGGATTAAACAAAGACGGATTCTTACACAGGCCTATGAGCGTGGCAGCCTCGCAAGCTGTCAGATTCTTCGGTTCCTTATTAAAATATGTATTGGCGGCTGTCTTTATGCCCACCGCATTATGAAGGAAATCAAAATAATTAAGGTATAGTGCTATGATTTCCTCCTTAGTATAGTTGCGCTCCAGCTTCACGGCTATCACCCATTCAATGGGTTTCTGCAATACGCGCTGCAACGTGCTGCTTGCTGTCTCCGAATAGAGCTGCTTGGCAAGCTGCTGCGTAATGGTCGATCCGCCGCCTGCGCTTGCCTGTCCCATAAGTCCGCGCTTAACGATGGCGCGTCCAAGAGCGATAAAGTCGATGCCGGAATGTTCGTAGAAGCGAGCGTCCTCCGTAGCCACCAATGCCTTTACAAGGTAAGGTGAGAGGTTGGAGTATTGCACGCAGATGCGGTTTTCGCGGTTAAAGTTCCATGTGCCTATAACCTTGCCGTCAGACGAATAAATCTGCGTGGCAAAGCGGTTGATGGGATTCTGCAAGTCTTCCACAGGAGGCATATAGCCTATCCATCCGTTCCAAATTGCAACGAACGCAAATACGCAAACGCTGAGCACGGTGCCCAGTAACCCCCAAAGGAAATGTACGAATTTCTTTCTCATGAGTAATGTTCATCAATGACTTAATTGTGCAAAATTAGAGAAAAATCCCGAATTACAAGCCGTATATGATAAAAAACAAGAGAAAAACGAAATATCAAGACGTAAGGCGGTCGTTGTATTATCAAAAAAACGTGAAAAGATTAAATATTGCATTTCAGTTGCATTCTATGTGAAAAAATATGATTACCTTAGCAAGCGAATTAGGAAACAACCATTAACTCTAAATAAATGATGAGACACGATTTTGTAACAATCGCAGACCTTCCCAAGGAAAAATTGATGTATCTCCTTGAGATGGCGCAAGAGTTCGAAAAACATCCTAACCGAGAACTGCTGAAAGGAAAAGTAGTGGCGACGCTTTTCTTCGAACCCTCCACCCGTACACGACTAAGTTTCGAAACTGCAGCCAATCGTCTTGGCGCACGCGTAATAGGTTTTTCGGATGCGAAAGCCTCAAGTGTGGCAAAGGGTGAGACGCTCAAGGATACAGTGCTCATGGTGTCAAACTATGCTGACGTCATCGTAATGCGCCACTTTGTGGAAGGCGCTGCACAGTACGCCAGTGAGGTTGCTCCAGTTCCTATCGTTAACGCCGGCGACGGCGCACACATGCATCCATCACAGTGTCTGCTCGACCTTTACTCTATATACAAGACTCAGGGCACACTGGAAAACCTTAACATCTACCTTGTCGGCGACCTGAAGTACGGACGTACCGTGCATTCGCTCATCACAGCAATGCGCCACTTCAATCCGACATTCCATTTCATAGCACCTAAGGAGCTTGCCATGCCTGAGGAGTATAAGCTTTACTGCAAGGAGCATAACATCAAGTTTGAGGAGCATACCGAATTCAATGAGGATGTCATCGCCAATGCTGACATATTATATATGACACGCGTACAGAAGGAACGCTTCTCTGACCTCATGGAATATGAGCGCGTAAAGAACGTGTATATCCTTAAGCGTGACATGCTGGCAAAGGCAAAGCCTAACATGAAAGTGCTCCATCCTCTGCCAAGAGTAAACGAGATTGCTTACGACGTGGACGAAAGCTCACACGCCTATTACATACAGCAGGCTGGCAACGGACTCTTTGCAAGAGAGGCAATCTTCTGCTATGTCCTCGGCATCAGTCTCGACGACGTAAAGAACGACAAGACAATAATCTTATAAGAAAGCTATGAACACAAACAAGACAGAACGTCAGGTGGCCGCCATCAAGAACGGCACCGTTATCGACCATATACCAGCAGAGAAGACTTATGAGGTGGCGAACCTCCTGGAACTGCAGAAACTGGAGAATCCCGTAACCATCGGATATAACTATCCCTCAAAGAAAATCGGCAAGAAAGGCATCATCAAGGTGTCAGACAAGTTCTTTACTGACGAGGAAATATCACGCTTGTCTGTCGTAGCTCCCAATGTGGTGCTCAACGTCATCAAGGACTACGAGGTGGTGGAGAAGAAGACAGTGGAAACTCCGGACGAGCTTCGTGGCATCGTACGTTGCAACAACCCTAAGTGCATAACCAACAATGAGCCGATGAGCACCGTTTTCAACGTCGTAGACAAGAAGCGTGGCATCCTGAAGTGTCACTACTGCGACAAGGAACAGTACATCGACAAAGTTGAATTAGTATAAACGTAACAATAAAAACACTAACCCAAAACAACTAACAAGTTAATTATGAAAAGAGACCAAGAGATTTTCGACTTGATTGAGAAAGAACATCAACGTCAGCTTAAAGGCATCGAGCTTATCGCATCTGAGAACTTCGTCAGCGACGAGGTAATGGAGGCAATGGGATCATATCTCACCAACAAATACGCTGAGGGATATCCCGGCAAGCGTTATTATGGCGGCTGCCAGGTGGTAGATCAGGTGGAGACATTGGCCATTGAGCGTGTAAAGAAACTCTTCGGAGCAGAATATGCCAACGTGCAGCCTCACTCTGGTGCACAGGCCAACGCAGCAGTGCTTCTCGCAGTGCTGAAGCCGGGCGATACCTTCATGGGCCTGAACCTCGCACACGGTGGTCACCTCTCACACGGTTCTGCCGTTAACACATCAGGTATCCTCTACAATCCCGTAGGCTACGACCTCAACAAGGAAACAGGTCGCGTGGATTACGACGAGATGGAGCGTCTTGCCATCGAGCACAAGCCGAAGCTCATCATCGGTGGTGGTTCTGCATACAGCCGTGAGTGGGATTACAAGCGCATGCGCGAAATAGCTGACAAAGTGGGAGCTCTCCTTATGATTGACATGGCTCACCCCGCAGGTCTTATCGCAGCCGGACTTCTTGACAATCCAGTAAAATACGCACATATCGTCACATCTACAACCCACAAGACTCTTCGCGGTCCGCGTGGTGGTATCATCCTCATGGGTAAGGACTTTGAGAATCCTTGGGGTCTCAAGACACCGAAGGGTGTTACGAAGATGATGAGCCAGCTGCTCAACTCAGCCGTATTCCCCGGTCAGCAGGGTGGTCCGTTGGAGCACGTCATCGCTGCCAAGGCTGTGGCTTTCAAGGAGGCATTGCAGCCTGAGTTTAAGGAGTGGGCATTGCAGGTTAAGAAGAACGCCAGCGTTCTGGCTGAGGAGCTCATTAAGCGTGGATTCACCATCGTAAGCGGTGGCACAGACAACCACTCTATGCTCGTCGACCTTCGCGATAAGTATCCTGAACTCACAGGTAAGGTGGCTGAGAACGCTCTCGTTGCTGCTGACATCACCGTCAACAAGAACATGGTGCCGTTCGATACACGTAGCGCTTTCCAGACATCAGGTATCCGTCTCGGAACTCCTGCCATCACCACACGTGGTGCTAAGGAAGACCTTATGGTTCTCATTGCAGAGCTCATCGAGGAGGTTCTCAATGATCCTGAGAACGAGGAGGTAATCGCAAGCGTTCGCAAGAGAGTGAACGAGACTATGAAGTCATATCCTCTCTTCGCTTACTAATAGCGAGAAGAATATCGTAACTTAAAGAGGCGGACGACCATTAGTGAAACACACTACTTGGTCGTCCGCCTTTGCCTTTTATATAATCAAGATTAAAAGCTTAATATATATGCAAGAAATCATACAGTATATCATTGTGGCAGCCGTGATAATCGTCGCCATCGCGTACGTAGTCTATCGTGTAAGGCTGGCGTTCCGAAGCAGCCGTTCGGGATGTTACGGCTGTAGCGGATGCGCTCTGAAGGAGCAGATGAAGAAACGGGGTAAGAACGGCAAGACGCAGCTACGCAAGCCCGATTGTTTTCATTGACGGATTTTGGCTTAACGGCGTCGCATCTTTATCGTTTCTGCATTTTCTTCATTGGATCTTCATCTTACTGCTTTCGCTTTACGCCTCTGACAGCCTCTGCTTCAAGCGGATTGTCCGGCCAGTAATGCTTAGGGTAGCGGCGTCTCAGCTCGCTCCTTACCTCAAAGTAGGCGTTCTGCCAGAAGCTTGCAAGGTCGCTTGTCAGCTGCACAGGCTTGAATCCCGGTGAGAGAAGTTCCATAAGAAGCGGACGTCGTCCTCGGTCAACGCATGGTGTGGAGTCCATGCCAAAGCATTCCTGCAAGCGTACGCTAAGGACCGGAACCTCGGCACCCTGACGGTAGTCGATGCGTATCTTGCTGCCCGTAGGCACCTGAATGTGCGTCGGAGCAATCTCGTCAATCTCTCTCTGCTGTTCGTAGGGGATGATGTTCCATATCATCTCGCTCAGATTCAGCTTCTTAAGTTCGGCTGATGAAGTGCGCAGCTTGCCGCCGTCATGCAGATAAAGAGGCAACCATTCTGCTGCCGTCTGCATAAGATGCTCGGTTGATACGTCCGGCAACATCAGTTCGGGATGCCATTGCGCCACTTGCGCCACGCGCCTTTGCAGACGTGCCACATCATCGTCGCTCCAATCCAACATGCTCAGTCCGTCCTTCTTCATGGCTTCGCAGATAATGTCCACAGCCTGCTCCTCGTCAATGTCCTGAATGGGTTGGCTGTTGAGCGTCAGCTTGCCGACACGCCATTCGCGTTGCGCCACCAGTCGTCCCTGTCGCGAATCCCACGACACATTGTCACGGCGTATGAGCATACTCTCATCTATGTCTTCTTTATCTATCGGCGCTGCCATAAACACGCGTCCTGCTGTCCCTGCCCCATCATACATTGACGCCACAACAATCCATTCGTGAGCCGTAATGTCATCCTTACCGTCTATACGCACCTCTTTTCCGTTCGAAAGACGATACGTTCCTATCTTGTCGATAGCCATTGCTATGCGTTCGGGATAGGCGAAGCATACGAGCTGTCCCACTTCGGACGGCACAACGTCCGTATTGTCCTCATCCACACGAACCATCCTTCTGTATTCTGCAGCAATCTTCGATATGCGAGTCCATCCTCCCGGCTTGCCGTTCTTCCGCATGCGACGCAATACGGAGATTCTTAACGCCATGTCAGAGCTGCCCGAATCGGTCATCGGGTCTTTCTCCTCCAGCAATGCCGCAATGTCGCAGGCAAGCGCACGCATGCGAGCCGAACCAGCACCAAGAATCATCCTCGCTATACGTGGATGGCAGGGTAGGGCAGCCATGCGCTTTCCTGTCGGCGTGACAACCCCGTCGTCCGTTATGCCACCCAGCATAACCAGCAGCGCATGTGCGTTAGCCACGTTACGTCTTGGCGGGAGCGTCAGCCAAGGCATGCTCATGATGTCAGTTTCGCCGAACGAGGCAATGCTGAGAAGCGTCGGAGCAAGGTCGGCGTCCTCTATTTCTGCATGTCTGTGCTCCTCCATGTGTGTCTCAGCAGCCTTTGTCCAAAGACGCATACATGTTCCTTCTGCCACACGTCCTGCACGACCTGCGCGTTGCTCTGCCATGTCGCGGCTTACCGTTGTCACCTCCAGATGGGTAAGACCGGTGCGCGGATCGAAGACCGGCTTACGATACAGGCCGGTGTCCACAACCGTCCTGACGCCCTCAATGGTGAGCGATGTCTCGGCAATGGGCGTAGCAAGCACCACCTTTCGCTCGCCTTCCTTTGACGGAGCAATGGCACGCTGCTGCTCGGAAGGCGAGAGATTGCCGTACAGAGGCATCACCGTAGCACCCTCCAACGACGGCGAAGCGGACAAAATCTCACGACACCTTTCTATCTCGCCTTGTCCAGGCAGGAATGCCAGAATGTCACCTTCCTCCTTTTTGTATGCCTCAATGACAGCCTGACACGTGGTCCTTGCCGCGTCACGTGGGTCGATGTCGTCCTGCGCATAGCGGATAGTCACAGGAAACATGCGGCCCTCGCATTCCACAAGGGGAGCGTCAAGCGCCTCGCAAATCCTTTCGGCGTCTATCGTTGCCGACATCACAACTATCTTAAGGTCGGGACGTAACACGCTTTGCACCTGACGGACCAGGGCAAGCGCAAGGTCGGAATTGATGCTGCGCTCATGAAACTCGTCGAAGACAACGACGCCTACACCGTCAAGCGTGGGGTCGCTGACCACCATACGCGTGAGAATGCCTTCCGTCAATACCTCAATCTGAGTGTCGGAAGACACACGGTTCTCAAATCTTACACGATAGCCGACTGTTCCGCCGACATTCTCTTCCAGTATGTCAGACATGCGTGAGGCAATGTGGCGAGCCGCCACTCTTCGCGGTTCGAGCATCAGTATCTTGCCTTCACTGACGCCGCCTGCCAGCATGGTAAGGGGTAGGAGAGTCGACTTACCCGCACCGGGTGGAGCCGTGACCACCAATGAGTCATGCGAGAGAAGAAGGTTGTTCAGCCTTTCTGCCACGAGAGAGGCAGGCAAGTTGCCCGAGCGTTCAGTTATCTTATGTATGTCTATCTGTCTTGTCATTTCCTTTATAATATGATATGTTAGTGCAAAGTTACGTATTTTTGTCGTTTTCCCGACATTTAATCAGCCACAAGGCGGAATGCAACCAAGTTGCGTCCGACATTTTATACTTTTGCACCTGTAAAAAGAACCATAATAAAAACATAATTATGAAAGACGAAACAAGAAAGCATACTCATCATCACCATGAGCATGAACATCAGCATGAACACCACCATGAGCATGGCGGGATGAAAAACAGGATAACCGTAATATGCCTCACGGCATTGCTTCTGGCTGGCGCTGTATTTATAGAGAAAAACTGCGACCTGCCTACATGGCAGATGCTCCTCGTTTATCTGGTGCCGTACCTTCTTATCGGACACGGCACATTGAAGGAGGCGCTGGAAGGAATTTTCAAGGGAGATATGCTCAATGAGGACTTCCTCATGTCCATAGCCACTATCGGTGCGTTGTGTATAGGATTTCTGCCAGGAGCAGAGACGGAATTTCCTGAGGCAGTGTTCGTTATGCTGTTCTTCCAGGTTGGCGAACTCTTTGAAGGATATGCCGAAGGCAGGAGTCGTGACAGCATTTCGCACCTCATGAACATCCGTCCTGACTATGCCACCGTGGAGCGTGACGGAACTGTGAAGAGCGTGTCGCCGGAGGAAGTGACCATCGGCGAGACCATTGTGGTGAAGCCGGGCGAGAAGGTTCCGCTTGACGGACAGGTCATTGAAGGCACGTCGTCGCTCAATACCATTGCATTGACAGGCGAGAGCATGCCGCGTGAGGTGACGATAGGCGATAAGATAGCTTCTGGATGCATCAATCTTAGTGGAGTTCTCCGAGTGCGTACGTCAAAGACTTTCGGTGAGAGCACGGTGTCGAAGATTATCCGCTTGGTGGAGAGCGCAGACAAGAACAAGTCGAGAAGCGAATCGTTCATCACTAAGTTTGCACGCGTTTATACGCCTATAGTGGTGGCTACGGCATTGCTCTTGGCTTTCATTCCCCCGTTCTTTGCTTCCACAGGTTATCTTGAGAGCTTCTCCGTATGGCTCCATCGTGCCCTTATCTTTCTCGTTGTCTCATGCCCATGCGCCCTTGTCATAAGCGTGCCGCTGACATTCTTCGGTGGTCTGGGAGGAGCTTCGCGCAAGGGCATCCTCATAAAAGGCAGCAACTATATGGACACCTTGGCTAATCTCGCAACCGTGGTGTTCGACAAGACAGGTACGCTTACGAAGGGCGTGTTCGCCGTGGAAGCTGTTCATCCTGACCATTTCGATGCCAACGAGATACTGCATCTTGCAGCACACGTGGAGCATTATTCCACTCATCCCATCGGTGCTGCCTTACGTGAAGCTTTTCCCAATGAGGCAACCGACGGCTGTCATGTGACGGACGTGGAGGAGATTGCCGGACGTGGCGTGAAGGCAAGAATCGGTGGCAGACTTGTGGCTGTGGGCAACTCCAAGATGATGGAAGACATTGGAGCTGAATGGCATAACTGTCATCGTACTGGCACAATAGTGCACGTGGCTGTGGACGGAGTGTATGCCGGACATGTGGTCATAAACGACGTGGTGAAGGAGGATAGTGCGGAAGCAATATCTAAGTTGCGCGGTCTGGGAATCAGCCGTACTGTCATGTTGACTGGCGACCGAAAGGAAGTAGGCGATAAGGTGGCAGAAGAGCTGGGCATCGACGAATGTCATGCAGAGCTGTTGCCGGCTGACAAGGTGGACTGCATGGAGCGTCTCATTGCGGACAAGCCGGAAGGCAAGACATTGGCGTTTGTCGGTGACGGCATCAACGACGCCCCCGTGCTGAAGCGTGCCGATGTGGGCATTGCCATGGGCGGTCTGGGTAGCGATGCTGCCATAGAAGCTGCTGACGTAGTGCTCATGGACGACCATCCCTCGAAGATAGCCACAGCCGTGGAGATTGCCCGACGCACCATTGCCATAGCAAAGCAGAACGTATGGTTTGCCATCGGTGTGAAAGTCGTCATCCTGCTTCTCGCCACTGTCGGCCTCGGCACAATGTGGATGGCAGTGTTTGCGGATGTAGGCGTGACAGTACTGGCTGTGCTTAACGCTATGCGAGCATTGAAAGGATAAACCCTTGCGTCCGACACAATATTTGCATTTCTGATGCTCAATACTATGAGTTGAACGCACAACAAAATCTTTAGTGCGAAATTCTTGAGTTTTGAGCGTTTGGAGGCAATGTATTAATACACAGTGTGTTATGCGGTTTTTTATAGAAATGCTATGAAATCAGACTCGCAAAAGAGCCGTTTTTTGCTGCAATAGCGCCACTTTTACACTACAATAGTGCCACTTTTATCATGCAATAGCGCCACTTTTACACTCTAATAGTGGCACTATTGCATGATAAAAGTGGCGCTATTGTTAAGCTCGGGTGCTGTTTGCACAGCAAAACACCGTAA